>FWWM01001446.1_pt1 | contig 71278 bp, 54 predicted proteins | sample 2228351 | NCBI WGS metagenome assembly FWWM01 (sample SAMEA103939774, study PRJEB20133) | metagenome | reverse complement strand
TCCCCGTCGGGTCTCCACTTACTAAACCCACGCGCACACGCACCGGCAACCGCCTTTCCCGCGCGTCATGCGAAATTCCTGGAAGGCGCACGAATTTGCTCGCCTTTTGCGCTGAGAACACCTACAATAACTGCGAGGTGTCCTATGTTCCGCGCCCTCAGGGGCTTCAAAGCGCAGTACCACTATCTGACCCTGTTGGTCGCCTGCGACTTCGACGCTTGCCTCGTTACGCTGCTCGGGCCGGGCGTGGTTATCCAGGGCGCCCGCCAGTTCAACGAAGCGAAAGCTCGCGAGCACGCTTTGAGTGTGGCGAAGAGTTACATCCATGAGGAGAAAAAGGAGGATCTGCCGGTGCTGGAGGAAGTGGAGTGGCGGCCCTTTGAAGCCGGCGAATGGCTGAACTGGAGGCCGTGACCTCAACGGCCTTCAGCTGGAGCCGCTATTTCAGGGCGTTGTAACGTCGGAGGATCTCCGTGGTCCGTTCCAAGGGGAGGGCTTCTACTGTCCGCCCCCGACCCGTGACCGTAGTCGCGCGGAACAGAGAGTTGTACACCGCCTCCTCCGTGGCTTCGATCGCCGCCAGGAACAACGGCGACATCGCGTCGTTGGCAACCAACCGGGCAGGTTGTCGCGCGATCCCCGCGCGAATCCGCAGCTCCGGGGCCGTCGAGAAAGCAATCGCGTAATCGCCGCTACCGTTGGCCGCCGAGGAGCCGGTCCGCGCCAGGCCCATCATGGAGCGCGCCGCCAGGCGTCGCAGATTGCGCGCATCCACGGGCGCATCCGTTGCAATCACTACGATGACCGACCCGTCCCCCGCCCCGGCGCTCGCGCGCAGCTCGCGGCCCACCGGCGCGCCGCAGATCCTCAAGTCCCCGCCGTAATTGGTCTGGACCAGCACACCCACCGTCCAGCCTCCATCCGCATCCGGCAACCTTCGCGACGCCGTTCCGATGCCGCCCTTAAAGCCGAACGCGATGGTTCCCGTTCCTGCGCCCACAGAGCCTTCTTCGACGGGGCCGCTACGGGCGTTGCGCAGGGCTTGAAAGACCTCTTCCCGGCCCACCGGCCGACTGCGGATATCGTTCAACGCCCCGTCGTTGGTCTCCGCCACCACCGGGTTGATCGAGCGCACCTGCTCGTTGCCCTCCAGCCCGAGCATGTAGTCCACGAGCGCGTCGGCCACGCGCCAGACGTTGAGCGTCGAGGTCAGCAGGATAGGCGTCTCGATCTCGCCCAGCTCGTTGACCTGCGTCGAGCCGATGAGCTTCCCGAAGGCGTTACCGATGAAGACCGCGCCGGGGACTTTCTCACGAAACAGGTTGCCGGTATGCGGGAGAATCGCAGTGACCCCGGTTCGCACGTCCTCTCCGCGAATCACCGTGGCGTGTCCGACGGCCACGCCGGCCACATCCGTGATGGCGTTCAGCGGCCCGGTCGGCAAATTGCCGATGACCAACCCGATCTCGCGGGCGCGTGGCCGTTTGTCCGAGTCCATGGCAGCCCCCACTGCCGCGGCTAACGCCAGTAGCGCGGCGCTCCTAGCCGGCGCGCGCACCGTTTCACCTCCGACGAGAACCCGAGGGCGGTGTGAACAGCGAGGGCGGGTTCGCGGACTCCGAGCTGGGCGCTACCGTCTTACCGGCGTCAATCTGCGTGCCGGCTTGCGCAGGCGTCATCCCGAGCTGAGCCATTTTCAGCGGGTCTTTGCGGATGTCGTAGACGAATTCCCACTCGTTGTATTTGGTTCGCTCGTTGTACACCATGATGCCTTCAGCTTCGAGCGTGCTGGCCACTCCAGCTATCCCACCACCCAGGACTTGTTGTTGGCCGCCCGCTACTCCCTGTTGTTGGATCCCCGCCAGCCCTCCGGGTCGCGGCTTTGTCAAGATGTCGCGGATGATTTGCAGCGCTGGATTTTGGGCCGCCTGCTCCGGTACGGGCTGGTAGCCGGGTTGCGGGAAAGTCGCCGATCCTGGCTGGGGCGCGCCTCCAACCCCGGGTTGAATCGAGTAGGCCGGCGCGCCGGGCTGGTTGGGCGCAGCTCCTGGTGCGATGGTGATCGCACCAAACGAAGGCGCGCCAGGCTGTCCGTAAGGTCCCGGCAAACCCGGCACATTCTGCGTGGGATATGGTGGGGCCGGCCTCTGTCCGGGCTGAGCTCCGGTGTTCTGGCCCACTGGCGCCAGCGGACCGGAGGGAAGCTGCCCACCCGGTAGGCCGATGGGCACGACTACGGTCTGTCCGGGTTGGGGCATCACGAAGGTCCCGGGTTGTTCGGTCTGTACCGGCACGATCACATAGGGTGGCTGCCCCGGCTGAGCGCCGGGGGGCGTGATCACCTGGCCGGGCTGGCCGGGCTGAACCGGCGGTTGCGTGCCCGCGCCAGCTACGGACCCGGGCTGGATCACATAATAAATGCCGCCCTGTCCGGGTTGTGGCGCAGCGCTTGGCTGGGTTGCCAGCTGTCCGGCGTATCCCGGCTGCCCTGGTGAGGGTACGTAGTAAGGCGGCGTGGTTCCGGGGGCGGTCGGGTCACCTGGGCCGGGCACGTCCACCCCACCTGCCATGCCGGCGACTGTGGGGAAAGGCCCGCCCTGGACGGGGTACATCCCTGGCATTTCGCTCGGCCGACGCCGCACCACAGCTTGAGGTCCCTGACCGCCGACCTCGACGGCTCCGGCGCTTTCCAGAGCCTTTTGTTCCTCCTTCTCCTTATCAGGGCCGGCGGGCTTGTTCACCAGCGAGTCCACCAGCACGCCCCCAGGGCCGGCGTGAATCAACCGCCACTCCGCCTTGCCCGTCAGCGGATCCTTGTAACGTCGCCGCAGGAAACGGATGTTGTTCGTCTTCTCCAGTTGGCTCAGTTCCGCCGGGTATCGGTTGAACTTGCGGACGAAAAGCTGAATCGCGCGCCGATACTGCTCGCCGCGTTCGATCAGAAGCTGCTCTTTCTCGCGTTGCCGCTCGAAGGCGATGCGGGGCAGCTCGCGGTAAAACAGGATCGCTGTTGCGGCCGCCATGAAAAAGACGAACAGCATCGCGAAGCCGGATTCCCGGGAATGCGCCGCGCGGCCCCTCACGAGATCTCCTCCAGCGCCAGCGTCTGCTGGTGCTTGTGCTCGACGTCCTCCACTACTGCTGAGTTTACCCCGATGCGCACGACCTTGTAGCGCTTCTTGATCAGCTCGCCCTCGCCGGCCACGATAATGTCTTCTCCGTCCAGAAAGAACGCCCGCTTCTCGGCGCCACGTCCCTGACTGGAGTAGCCGAAGAACTTCAGCGGCACCGGCGGCGGTGGAGGCTTGGGCGGCTCGGCGGGCTTGTCCTCAGTCGCCGCCGGCTTTGGCGTCTCGAGCCTGGGAATGATCTTCGGTTCCGGAGTTTTCGGGGCCGGGGCCGGGCCGAACTGAAACAGATTGCGCGTCCCGCCCGCCGGGGTGACGGACTGCACGCGAGCCAGCAGGTCCAGGCGGAGAGTGGGATCTATCGTCGCGGGATCCAGACGCGCCTCGCGGCGATCCGGCTTGAGCGAGGGACGGAACTCTCCGAGCGCTGGGCGCGCCAGGGCCGGGCGTGCGGGCTCCCGCTCGGGAACCGGGGCGGGACTTCTCCGCTCGATCGCCGGTGAGAAGCGGGCAGGCGCTTGCGGCTGCTCACTCGCCAGGAAATTCGTGTAGGTCACGTAGGCCAGCACGGCCAACAGCACCACGAGCAAGGCGACCTTACGAGGCTCGGCGCCGACTTTCACGGGCGCATTCCCTCAGCTGCTGCCGCGCGCATGGGCTCGGCCGGCGCGCTGCCGCCCGCATCGCGCACGAAGGCGTTGAGCTTCATGGTGATGTTCAAAGCCTGTCCGGTGGCCTGCGGCGCGGCTTGCAGGTCACTGACGATCAGCAGGCGTGGGGAACGATCCAGCAGATTCAGAAACTGCACAAGCTCAGCGTAAGTCCCTTCGTACCCGGCGTGGATCGTCATCATGCTCAGGCCGTTGCTGCCCTCCACGGGCTCGAACAGATAGGAGCCCTCTTTTTGCCGCACGCCCGCTTGCTTGGCCAGCTTGTCCAGCTCGCTCAAGATCACCGAAGACACGGTCCGCCGCTCCAAGAAGTAATTGGCTACGAACTGCTCGGCCTCCTGCCGCGCGGTCTCCACTTTCGAGACCACGGCCCGCAGCCTCGCAATCCCTTGCCGGCGCGCGACCACCTCCTGCCGGAGCGCCCCCAGTTGCCGCTCCAGCTCCTCGGCCGAGCTGGTCCACAGCTTCAATACCGCGGCTCCCACGATGAGATTCGCCGCCAGCAGCGATCCTAGGGCCACGCGCACGCGCAACCTGAGGTCCTTGCCCTTGCCCAGAGCGGCAAAGGCTTTTCGCCACTGGGGCCGTTTCCAGCCGGCGACTCCCGTCCTAAAGTCCCTGGTCATACTTCACGCTGATCCGGTATCTGAGCAGCGGCTCGGCTTGCGAAGGCGGGATCCGATTGTGCACGTACGTCTCGCCGAACCGAGGCGAACTTTCCAGCTTCGTCAAAAGGGCCACCACCGGTTCGCCGGAATCGGCGCCCACCACCATGTCCAGCAGGACTTCATTGCGCGCGGTTACCTGCGGGCGCACCGAAATCAGCCGCACATTGTACGGCATCACCTCTTCCAGATCTTCGAACAACCGCGTCCAGCTTATTCCCTTGCGGTAGAGCAGGCTGTTGTAAAACAGGCTGTGTTCGAGCACGGCGGCGTTCTCGGGCCGCCGCAACACGGCCTCCAACTGCGCCTGCTCAGCGGCCAGGGCGCGCCGCTCGGCTTCGAGTCGGCTGATCGCCAGCCGCGTGTCCGCCAGTCGGGCACGCTCCCGAACGCCCATGTAGATTAAGCCGGCCAGCAAGGCCGACAACGCCGCACCGGCAGCGATGGAGGCGGCCAGCACCGGACGGCGCGGGCGAAAGGGCTCGCTGGCCAGATTGATCGCGATTCTCATCGCCTGCCTCCCACGGCCAGCGATTCCAGCCAGCCCAATAATCCGGCGTTCTGTTCCTGCACCTCCCCGTAGCGGGACGCCAGCGGCTCGGCAGGCGCTCCTAGCTCCTGCTCGCAGATCCTCTGTAACTCTCCGGTGCTCGGACCGAAGCCGCACAGCAGCAACTTATCCGGCCGCGCCCCCAACTGGTCCTCCACATAGGCCACCGTGGGATACAGGGGCGTCAGGACTTCGCTGAGTGAGAGCTCGGCCAGCTCAATGGCGCGCAGCAACTTCAGCGACCCTCCAGCCAGCACCGAAATGGTCAGGAAACGCCCGCTGCGTTTCACCATGATCGCTACACCGCCTTCCCGCACCAGCTCGAGCGCCGCCAGCGTTGAGGTCGTCACCCAGCCCGGCGACAGGCCCCCGGCGCGAAAGGCAGCCTCATAGCGCGCCACGATTTCCAACGGGGCCACTGCCGCCACCACATCCACGCGCTTGCCATTGGAGGGTTGCGCTGCGTAACTCAGAGCCGCGGAGTCCAGATCGAAGGGCAGCCCTTTCTTGATCCGGAATCGCACCAGCGAGAGCTGCTCGGCCGGATCGGAAGGGAAGGCGTCGAAATCCAGGACCAAAACGCGAACGGCGCCGTCGGGCAGGATCAGCACCGCATCGTGATGCTTGCGCGATTCACGAGCCCCGGCCAGAACGCGCACCTGCGCCGCGAGCTGCTCCGCGTTCAGGACGTTGTCCTTCAGCGCGGAGACGGAAAGCACTCCGGGCGGCAACGGCTGGAAGGCGATGCGCGGCGGCGTCCCGGGCCGCGCCACCGCAATACCGGCTTCCGATAACTCGAAACCGAATGCCGGCGGCGGGTCCCGAAACAGCCTGGCGAAGGCGGCAATCACTGGCCCGGGACCTCCTCGATGAATGTCACCTTGTTGATCTCGCGCAGCGTGGTGATGCCCAAACGCACCTTCTCCAGCGCCGACTCTCGCAGGAAGACCATGCCCTCCTCGCGCGCCACCCGCTTGATCTCCGAGTTCGGGCGCCGATCCAGAATCATCTGCCGGATACGCTCGCTCAGATCCAGCAGCTCTGTGATCGCGGTGCGCCCTCGGAAGCCGGTGCCGCCGCACTCAAAGCAACCTTCGCCCTCGTAGAATGGCACATCCCGCCACAGCTCGGGGTTCAGTCCGCTCTCGATCAGGTAGCTGTCCGGATAATAGACGCGTTTCTTGCAATGCTGGCAGATGACGCGCACCAGCCGCTGGGCCAGAATGCAATTCAGCGCCGAAACGAAGTTGTAGGGCTCCACGCCCATGTTCAGGAAACGCCCCAGCACGTCCAGCACGTTGTTGGCGTGCACGGTGGTGAAAACCAGGTGTCCGGTCAGCGCCGCGTTGATGGCGATCTGGGCGGTTTCCTGGTCGCGGATCTCGCCCACCATGATCTTGTCCGGGTCGTGGCGCAGGATGGAACGCAGTCCGCGCGCGAAGGTCAGCCCCTTCTTTTCATTTACCGGGATCTGCGTGATTCCCTTGATCTGGTACTCGACCGGGTCTTCGATGGTGATGATCTTGTCTTCGTCGTTCTTGATCTCCATCAGCGCGGCGTACAACGTGGTGGTCTTGCCCGATCCGGTGGGCCCGGTCACCAGCACCATGCCGTAAGGCTCCTTGATGTACCGGCGGAATTTGACCAGGTCGTGCTCGCTGAAGCCCACCACGTCCAGGTTCAGACGCGCGAACTTTTCGCTCAGGGATTCCTTGTCCAGCACCCGCAGCACCGCATCCTCGCCGTGGATGGTGGGCATGATCGAGACGCGGAAGTCAATCAGACGGTTCTTGTACCGTACGCGGAAGCGTCCGTCCTGGGGCACGCGGCGCTCGGCGATGTCCAGCTCGCTCATCACCTTGATGCGCGAGATGATCGTCGAGTGCCACTCCTTGGCGATGGGCGGCATGGCGTATTGCAGCACGCCGTCAATGCGGTACTTGATCGCCACCTCATTGTCCCGGGTCTCGATGTGAATGTCGCTGGCGCGCCGCTCCAGAGCGTTGAAGATCGTGGTGTCCACCAGACGGATCACCGGCGCAATGTCGCTCTCGGCTGATGTCAGACGCTCGATGGAAAGAGTCTCGTCCTGGCCCTCTTCTTCGGCCACCACGTCCAGGGTGAAGCCCTCGGTCACTTCTTCCAGGACGCGCTGCGACTGCTCGGTCTTTTTCAGCAGCTCGGCGATCTGGCTTAGCGTGGCCACCTTCACCCGCAGCTTCTTCTGCAACAGGATCGAGAGCTCGTCAATCAGATTCAGGTTGCGCGGATCCGCCAGCGCGATCTCCAGCGTTCCATTGGAAGCGCGCAGCGGCACGAAGTTGTAGCGGAACATCAGGTCCACCGGGATCGAGCGGAACAGCTCGTGGTCAATGTGCACCAAACGCAGGTCCACGAACTCGCAGCGGTACCGAGCCGCCAGCGCACGAGCCTGCTCGGCTTCCTCGACCGGATCCGGCGGTTTCACACGATCGGACGCCATGGCTTCACCTCAACGTTTCCGCCAATGAGAAGATCGGCAGGTACAGCGCCACCAACACGAAGGCCACGAAGACCCCCATGACGATCATGATGGCCGGCTCGATCAGCGACAGCGCCGCTGTCAGGCGCGTGTTCACGTCGTCCTCGAAGAACTCCGCCACGCTCGCCAGCATGGTCGGCAGCGCGCCGGTGGATTCGCCCACCTCGATCATCTCGATGGACAGATCGGGAAACACGTTCGTGGCCCTTAGGGCCGCCGACAGCGGCTGGCCTTCCCGTACCAGCTTCTGCGCCTGGCCCAGCGCCTTTCTGAGCAAGCCGCTGCCCAGCGATTCCGCAGCCGTTTCCAGCCCCTGCACGAGCGGAATGCCTCCCACCAGCAGCGTGCTCAGCACGCGCGAAAATTGAGCCACCTGATACTTGATCCAGATCTCTCCGGCCAGCGGCAGCCGGAGCTTGAGCCGGTCTAGCTTTTCCTGCGCCGATTCGCGCGCAGCCCACACGCGAAACAAAAGCAGGGCGGTCACCAGGACACCGAAGCCCGCCAGGACGTAGTTGCGCGCCGTGGTCCCCACCGCGATCAGGATCTGCGTGATGCGCGGCAGATCCGCCTGCATCGTCTCGTAAAGCTGGGCGAAATTCGGCACCACGTAGGTGACCAAAAAGACAATCAGGCAGCACACCAGGAAGACCAGAAACGATGGGTAGATCAACGAGACCAGCAGCTTCTTGCGCACCGCCAGGGCCAGCTTTTGATAGCTGATGTAGCGGTCCAGCACCTCGGCCAGGCTGCCGCTCTTTTCTCCGGCCATCACCGAGCTGACATAGACCGGAGGAAACACGCCCTGGCGCCGAAAAGCCTCCGACAGCAGCGCGCCGTTTTTCACCTCTTCGCGCACTGCACTGATCCAGCGACGCAGCCGCGCGTCTGTCAGGCGACCGGCCAGGAGATCCAGCCCTTTCAGGATCGGCAGGCCGGCGCGGATCAAGGTCACGAACTGCTGGTTGAAAATCAAAAACTTTTCCAGATTGATTTTCTTCGCCCGCCGCCAATCCCGCTTCAGCGCGCCCACGGCCACCCTCGGCCGCACCCAGTAGACCAGGTAACCCTGCTCGGAAAAACGCTCGCGCAGTTCCTGCTCGGAGGCCGCCTCGGCCACTTGCTGGTGGACCTCGCCGCGACTGTCGGCGTATTTCAGAACGAATTCCGCCATGTTTCGGCCCTTTAGAGTCTGGATTCCACGACCGTCACTCCCGGCGGCGCCCGGAACACGAACAACTCCTCGCTGAGCGGGGGATTGAGCCGCTCCCCTTCGAAGCGAAACTCCATCACCGAGCGATCCTGACCTGTGACGCGCACCTGCCGGATGCGGTGCTCACCGTCCACCAGGAACTCCACCTCCGTGTAGATCAGCCGGTCCGAGTGCGGCTCAGCCACCACGCGGTATCCGTCGCCTTCCGTCTGCCAGATGAAGCGCTTGAAGTCGCGCTTGAAATCCAGACGGCCCAGCAGAAACGCTAGGGGCGCCCGCAGATCCTCGGTCTCTTTGATGCGCGTGCGTTCCACCTGTTTGGAGGACGGCGTGTAAAGGTAGGCGTACTTGCCGTCCGTGACGAACAGTTTGCCCTCCGGCTGCGAATATTCCCAGCGCATTTTGCCGGGCTTGCGCAGCCACAGGCGTCCTCGCTCCGGCTTCCATGCCCGGCCCTGGCCTTTGTACGATTGCTCGAAGAAGACCTCCAGCGTCTGCGCCCGGTTGTACCGGTTTTCGACCTGGCGCAACACGGACGTCAAGTCGGCGCCGGCCGCCCGCGCCGCAAGGCAGAGAATCCAGGCGTAGGTGCACAGCCGCCCCACACTTGATCAGACGACCTCACAACCGGAAACGTGGAGGGCTACTTTCGGGTCGTCAACGGCGGCCATCTTGGATTTCCACGACCTTGATCCGCCCGGCGCCGCCCGAGCAGATGCGAACCCGGCTGCGGGAGACCCCGAAATGCTCCGCCAGCCGCTCGATCAGCTCCTGGTTGGCCTTTCCCTCGACGGGCGGCGACTTCACCCAGGCGACCAATGCGCCGTCCGGCGCTTGTTCGATCCGAGCCTGGCGTGAGCCGGGCTTGACCCTGACGGTGAGCCTCACACCGCGATTGTCCCAGGATCCGAGTCCCGGTCTCAGGCTGCGGCGCTGACGGCTTGGCAGGGCGCCGGACCGTCTCCGACCCGACCCTCCGGCGCAGCAGGCGTCAGCCGCACTACAAACCACGCGTTGATTCACGCCGCTCGGCTGCGATAGAGTGAAGCCTTCCGTAAGAAGGAGGTACGCCGTGAGTCAGCGCATGAGTCGCCGAACCGTAGCCGCCGGGGCACTGGCCGGCCTCGGCCTACCCGCCCTGGAGCCGGAAACGCAGCAACGCATCGAACGCAACGCACCGATTTCCCCGAAAGAAAAGCTCACCATCACCAAACTCGAAACCTTTCTGGTCAAGCCGCGCTGGTTGTTCCTCAAGATCCACACCGACGCCGGGATCGTGGGTTTGGGCGAGCCCATCCTGGAAGGCCGCGCCAAAACCTGCGCCGAAGCGGTCAGGGAGATCGAGCCCTACTTGATCGGCAAAGACCCGCGCCGCGTGGCGCATCACTGGCAGGCCATCTACCGCCACGCTTTCTACCGCGGCGGTCCGATCCTCACCAGCGCTCTCAGCGGCATTGACATCGCGCTATGGGACATCAAAGGCAAAGCGCTGGGCGTTCCCATCTACGAGTTGTTCGGCGGGCCGACGCGCACCCGCGTTCGCGTGTATGCGCACGCCGGTACGCCCGAGCTCATCAAGAAGCGGATGGCGCAGGGCTTCACGGCTTTCAAGACCGGGCCCGCCAAACGCCGCCCCTCGCGCTATGTGGAGACGCCCGCCGAAGTGCAATACGCCGCCGAGCGCTTCGCAGAACTGCGGCGCGTGGCGGGCAACGACGCCGATATCGCCTGCGACTTTCACGGGGCCATCAGCCCGGCTACCGCCAAGCTGCTCATCAAAGCCCTGGAGCCCTACCAACCCATGTTCATCGAGGAGCCCTGCCAGTGCCAGAACCACGACGTGATGGCCGAAATCGCGCGCTCCACGTATCTGCCCATCGCCACCGGAGAACGCGTCTTCACCAAGTGGGGATTCCGCGAGGTGCTGGAAAAGCGGGCCGCCACCATCCTTCAACCCGATCTCTGCCACGCCGGCGGAATCACCGAAGTTCGTTTGATTGCGGGCATGGCAGAGGCTTACTACGCCTCGATCGCGCCTCACAATCCGCTGGGTCCCATCTCACTGGCCGCCGGCATCCAACTGGCCGCCTCCATTCCGAACTTCCTCTGCCAGGAACAAGTGAGCCTGGGCGAGGGGTACTTGAAGCAGCCTTTCGTGGTGAAAAACGGCTACGTGGACATCCCCACCGGGCCCGGTTTGGGCATCGAGCTGGACGAAAATGCACTGGCCGACAAAATCGGTCACGACTGGCGCAGCCCGGAACCCTACGATCCCGACGACGGCTCGGTCGTGGACTGGTGAATCGGCTCCGACTGGCGGCCGAATTCGTAAGTCGAGGCCGGGCGCTTCACCCTGTGGGACGCCCGATTTCCAGCCTCAGCGCCGCATCCGGCAATCCGTCAGTGGACAACGATCGCAGGGGTTGCCGTAAGCGCGCACCCGCTCCGCAGAGCCGATGCCGATCAGCCCCGAGATCGTCTTGACAGGACGCATGATGAGCGTGGGCAGCAGTTCGACGCCGATGCGGGAAGCATCCAGCAGGCGGAAGATTTTCCGCTGCTCTTGCAATGGGATGCCGCAATAACCCGGGCTATAGGGCAGGCTCAGCACCTCGCCGGGCGCCAACCGCAGCCGCAGGTCCTCCACAATCGCCTCGACCATCGCTTCGGCCAGCGCCGATCCGAGCGCGTCGTAGACCAACCCGCCCAGCCTGTCGCCAGCACGCAGGGTCTCAGTCGCCGTGCCGACGATCTCCGGGCCGGCGGTGGCGAGGAAGGCTGCGGCGGTGTGCGCTCCGCCAAGGAATTCTCCGATTCGCCCCGTGAAGACCACGCCTCCGGCGAGCTCCAGACGCTCCTTCCGGGCGCCGACCACCGGATACAGAGCGTACATCCCGCGCGGCCGCACCCGTCCAGCGAGCTCACCGAGCGCGTGGTCCAACCGCGCCTCAACCAACCTGTCCACGTGAGCGCCGGGCGGATAGCCCAGGTACCTCAGCGCCTCTTTGCGCTCCGGACGCAGGGCCGGTCGGTCCAGGATGTACAACTGCGTCTCAGCGGTCCCAGCGGCGCGCGGCACGGACCATCTCCTCGAGGTTCTCCCGCGGCGCCAGCGGAGGCAACCCGCAGCCGGGCGCCAGGATGTGCACGCCCGCGGACAGGGACTCCTCACAGGCTCGACGCACATCCTCCGGGGTCCCATTCTGCAAGACCCCGACGGTGGGCACGCCGCCCACGATCGCGCAGTCGCCTGCGGTCACCGCCTGTACCAGGTCCGTGCGGTCCTCCAGACTCAGCGCTTCGGCCCCAGCCTGATGCAGCAAGTGGAGAATCCTGGTGTTCGAGCCGCAGATGTGGAGGATGGTTGGGGCTGGGATGGCGGCCAGGAGCTGCTGCTGCGCCGGCAGGATCAGGTGTTGGTACAGCCGCGGTGAGGTCAGATCGAGGCTGGCGCTCATATCCTCGACCGTGATGACATCGGCCCCGGCCGCCACTTGTCGGCGGCCGTACTCGATGCCCAGCTCCACGGCGAAGTCCAGATAAGGGCGAAGGGCGTCGGGGCGGCGCGCACCCTCCATCAACACGGCAGTGCTGCCCGCGAGCTGGCAAACCAGGGTAAATGGGCCGACCAGCCCGCCGAGCACGGCCGTGTCCTCACCGAACTGTTTCCGCAACAAGGCGATGGCGTCCACAACCACCCTGGCGCGTCCGGAATCCAGATCCGGCGCCGGCGGCACCGGATCACCCAGGCGCAGGGGATGCGAGCGGATCGAGCAATTCGACGCCCGATCGCCGAGATCCACCTCGGCTCCAAGCAGCTCCGCCTCCACGGATTGGTCGAACGGCACGCGGACAAAATCGAAGCCCACCAGCGTGCGGGCCGCGGCCGCCAGCCGCGCCATTTGCGTGGCGTCTCGGTGAGCCTCGGGCCAGGCGGCCCCTGTGGCCTCCATCTGGAAGACGGTGGCGGACTGTGTCACAGCGCCCACGGGAATCGGGCGCACAGCTTGGCGGCGCAGGGCGCCTAAGAATCGCTCGCGTGGCGTCATGACAGGGGCTTCCGCCGGGCCTCCTCGATCATGGCCCGAACATTTTCCACCGGCGAGTACGAATCAATCTCGCAGCCGGGCATCACTACGGCCGTGGTGTGGGGCGTCGTGGCGTCAATGAATTCACGCACCATGCGTCGCACCTCCTCCGGCGTGCCATGGCAGGCGGTCTGGGTGGTGGGAGAATTCATGGCGCAGAGCTTTCCTGAAAACAGGCGGGCCACCGATTCGCACCACTCGGCCCACGACAGTTTCTGACTGTAGTACGGCATGTCGTACTGCACGGCTTTCAGGCCCTCCCATTGCGTGAGCAGGCGCATGGCCTCCGGAAGGTTGTGTCCGCAAATGTGCCAGAAGACGTAGGGGAACAGGCGGACCGCTTTCTGGACGAAAATCTCGTCGGCATAACCGAACTCGGCAAGCTGCCGCGGACCCCAGGTGCGAGCGCCGCCGAACAGGCAGATGAACTGACAGCCCGCTTTACCGGCGACCTCGGCGTAAAAATCCAGGGCCGCCAGGCGCTCCTCGAGCGCCAGATCCAGGTACCGCTTGACCTTCTTCGGCTCGGTGATCGTCCAGCGCACAAACTGCTGAACTTCCACGATCGTCTCGGCGTAGTTGGACGGCGTCGCGATCCCCACGATGACCGGCACGATGCGGTCCATTTTCTCCTGGAATTCCAGAAGCTGTAACATGTGCGGCGTGTAGTGAGTTACAGGGCGCGACCCCTCCAGATATCTTTCATACGCCCGGCTTTCGTACAGTTCGATCGCCTCGTCAATGGTTTTCACTAAGGGTTTGAAGAGCAAATAATCTTTCTCGCCTCGATGAACAAAGTGCTCCGGACGTTTCTCCGCAGGGATGAAATTCTCGATCTGGTGGCTGATGTCTACATACATCCAGATGGCGTCGGTGCGCAAGTCCGCCCAGGTTCGGATGCATGCATCGGTGGTCTTGTCCACGTCGTTGTAGATTTCCTGGTGCGAGTAACCGGCATAAGTGATCTGCCAGTAATCCAGCTCGGGCGCCACCGGAACCAGGTCCGTCGCCTTGCGGTCGAAGGCCGCAGCCATCCGCTCCCAGTGGGTCATTTCCCCGACCGGCGGCAAGCGCCCCTTCAAACGCTGGACCCATTCGTCCACGATCCGGCTCATGAACCCCTCCTCTCGGCCCTCAATTCCGCGACCAGCCGGTCCAGTTTGCCGACCGCTTCCCAGGCATCGTCGCTGGCGTCGTCGGCGCCCATGCGCCGGGCGGCGTTGGCGTCCACTGCCGGCCCCCCGCAGATGATCTTGACGCATTCACGAAGCCCGGCTTCCTGGATGACTCGCACCGTCTCGCGCGTGTGCATGAAGGTGGAGGTCATGTAGGTTCCCAGACCGACCAGGTCCGGGGAATGTTCGCGGATGGCCTCGACGAAGCGCTGATCGGGTACGTCCACGCCCAGGTCAATGACTTCGTAGCCCGCGGCTTGAAACACCGGGATGGCGACGTCCTTGCCCACCGTGTGAATGTCGCCGTAAATCGTTCCGATAATCATCTTGCCGCGCGTCGCGCCGCCGGTCTGCCGGATCAGCGGTCGCAGGATCTCCAGCCCGCGATAATACGCGTCGCAGGCCACCAGGACCTCGGGCATGAAAATCTCGCCCTGTTTGAATTTCTCCCCCACCTGGCGCATGCCCACTGAAAGTCCTTCCGAAAGGATTTCGGCGGGCGAAAGGCCGGCGGCCAGACAATCCTCCACCAGGGGCGCCACGCCCTCCACATTCAGCTCCAGCACAGCGGCGGCGAGCTGCTGCAATCTGTCCTGTTCCGACACTCCAACCTCCGACGTAATAACCGGCAGACTATTCTGTCACAAGGCGCAGGACTGCGGGGAGGGGAGGACGATGGAGCTCAGCGTGCCGGACGGCCGGCTGTAGGGCGAACTTGGTATGGTCGAGCCGGGCCATAGCGTGGCCGGAGGCAAGATCCGTGAGCTGGTCCGCCGCTGCTCTTCCGCCCGGCGCCGCACAATCGTTAGGTCCGAGCACCGACGGCCCGTTTGTTGCCTGCGCCCGTGCGCGCGCAACGCCCCCGACGCTGGGCCGGCTCTGGGCTAGCCTCCGTCTCTTAGCTACTCATCGAGGCCAGAAACTCGGCGTTGGAGCGGGTTTTGGAAAGCTTGTCCAGCAGCAGCTCCATGGCCTCGACCGGCGAAAGGGGCGCCAGAACCTTGCGCAGCACCCAGACGCGGTTGAGCTCTTCTTTGGGCTGCAACAGCTCTTCCTTCCGCGTGCCGCTCTTGTTGATGTCAATCGCCGGAAAGATGCGCTTGTCCACCAGGCGGCGATCCAGGTGGATTTCCATGTTGCCGGTGCCCTTGAACTCCTCGAAAATCACGTCGTCCATGCGGCTGCCCGTGTCAATCAGGGCGGTGGCGATGATGGTCAGCGAGCCGCCCTCCTCCACGTTGCGGGCCGCGCCGAAGAAGCGCTTGGGCCGCTGCAAGGCATTGGAATCCACGCCGCCGGAGAGCACCTTTCCCGAGGGCGGAACGATCGTGTTGTAGGCCCGCGCCAGCCGCGTGATCGAATCCAGCAGGATGACCACGTCGCGCTTGTGCTCCACCAGTCGCTTGGCCTTTTCGATGACCATCTCGGCCACTTGAACGTGACGGGAAGCCGGCTCGTCGAAGGTCGAGGAAATGACCTCGCCCTTGACCGAGCGTTGCATGTCGGTGACTTCTTCCGGCCGCTCGTCAATCAACAACACGATCAGGATGATCTCGGGATGGTTGGTGGTGATGGAGTTGGCGATGGATTGAAGCAGCATGGTCTTGCCGGTCCGCGGCGGGGAAACGATCAGACCGCGCTGCCCCTTGCCGATCGGAGTCAGCAGATCCATGATGCGCCCCGAGTAATTGTCGCGCGTGGTTTCGAGCCGAATTCGCTGGTTCGGGTATAGCGGGGTGAGGTTGTCGAAGAAGATCTTGGTGCGCGCTTCCTCGGGCGGCTCGAAGTTGATGGCGTCCACCTTGATCAGGGCGAAGTAGCGTTCGCCTTCTTTCGGCGGACGGATCTGGCCCGAGATCGTATCGCCGGTCCGCAGATCGAAACGCCGGATCTGAGAAGGCGACACATAGACGTCGTCCGGGCCGGGCAGGTAGTTGTATTCGGGCGCGCGCAGGAAGCCGAAGCCGTCCGGCAAACACTCCAGCACGCCTTCGGAGAAGATCAGGCCGCTTTTTTCGGCCTGCGCCTGGAGGATCTTGAAGATCAGCTCCTGCTTGCGCATGCCCGAGGCGCCCACGATGCCCAGGTCTTTCGCAATTTGACTGAGCTGCTGGATGCTCATATCCTTCAAGGCGACCAGATCCAGAGTGGGCGCCGAAGGCGTGCCGTTGCGGCCGGCGTTGCGCTCGGCCTGCTTCTTCTTTCCGGTCCCGGCAGGGGATGCCGGAGCCTCCGCAGGCTTAGCCTCCTGGGCCGCGTTCGGCTTGGCTTCTTGAGCCGTAGCGGCATTGGGCTTGGACTCCTGCGTCGCGGTGGGGCTCGGCTTGACCTCCTGGGTGGTCCCAGGGTTGGACTTCATTTCCCGGTTTTCTGTTTCGTTCGCCAAGTTGTTCACTCCTGTCGGCAGGCTGGGATAGCCTGCGCGAAGATGGGGCGTCAGTGAAGCTGTTCCTCGCTCGGTTGGGCGACCATCTCCATCGGCGTCGCCGGCAGCGGTAGCGAGGGCAGTTCCCTCTCCAGAGCAACTTTCAGCACTTCATCCATGGATTCGACGAAGTGCAGCTTCATCTGGCTACGGATATTCTCGGGGATATCCGGCAGATCTTTCTCATTATCCTTAGGGAGCACAGCCTCGAAGATTCCGTGGCGGTGAGCGGCCAGCAGCTTCTCTTTCAACCCTCCAATGGGCAGGACCTTGCCGCGCAAAGTAATCTCGCCGGTCATAGCCACATCTCCCCGCACGGGCACCTTGGTCAGCGCGCTGGCGATGGCGGTGGCGATGGTGATCCCGGCCGAGGGGCCGTCCTTAGGAATCGCCCCTTCGGGTACGTGTACGTGGATATCAATGTGACGGTAGAAATCTCTGGGCAGGCCCAGCATGTGTGCCCGCGAACGGATGTAGCTCATCGCGGCTTGTGCCGATTCCTGCATCACGTCGCCGAGCTTGCCGGTGGTGATCAGCTTGCCCTTGCCGTCCATGATGGTGACCTCGGTGGTGAGGATCTGGCCTCCCACCTCGGTCCACGCCAATCCCACCGCCGCACCGATCTCGCTGCGCTTATCGGTCTCCAAATCCCGGAACTTCGCCGGACCCAGGAACCTGGCGACCGTTTCCGCATCCACCAACACCTTCGAGAACTCGGCCGGCGGCTTGCTGCTGCGGGCGTTGACCGCCGCACGCGCCACCTTGCGGCAGATGTTGCCGATCTCGCGCTCCAGGTTCCGCACCCCGGCCTCCCGGGTGTAGAAGCGGATCACCGTGAGCAGGCCCTCTTCGGTGAACTCGACCATTTCCGCCGTCAACCCGGTCTGCTTCATCTGCTTGGGCACCAGAAAGCGCTTGGCGATTTCCAGCTTCTCAGGCTCCGTGTAGCCGGAGAGCCGAATGACCTCCATGCGGTCCTGGAGGGCCGGCGGTATGGTGTGGAGCACGTTGGCCGTGCAAATGAAAAAGACCTGGCTCAGATCGTACTCCACGTCCAGGTAGTGATCCATGAACATGTGATTCTGTTCCGGATCCAGGACCTCCAACAGCGCCGCCGAGGGATCGCCGCGGAAGTCCATAGACATCTTGTCCACCTCATCCAGCATGAAGACCGGGTTGCGCGTTCCGGCTTTGCGCATCATCTGGATGATCTGACCCGGCAGCGCGCCGATGTACGTGCGGCGATGACCGCGGATCTCAGCCTCGTCGCGCACACCGCCCAGCGATAAGCGCACGAATTTGCGCCCCGTGGCCCGAGCGATCGACATGCCCAGCGAAGTCTTGCCCACGCCCGGCGGCCCGACGAAGCACAGAATCGAGCCTTTCGGCTGACGCACCAGGCGACGCACCGCTAGGAACTCCAGGATGCGTTCCTTGACTTTCTCCAGCCCGTAATGATCGGCTTCCAGGACCTTCTCGGCGTACTTGAGATCGCGAATTTCCCGCGTGCGTTGCTTCCAGGGAACCGCCAGCAGCCATTCCAGGTAGTTTCGCGAGACCGTGGACTCCGCCGACATGGGCGGCATGTTCTCCAGGCGCCGCAGCTCCGCCATGGCCTTTTCGTAGGCGTCCTTGCTCATGCCGGCCGCCTCGATCTTTTTCTTCAGCTCGTCTATCTCGCTTTTCTCTCCACGGCCCAGCTCCTTCTGAATCGCCTTGATTTTTTCATTCAGATAGTATTCGCGCTGAGCCCGTTCCATCTGGCGTTTGACGCGCCCCTGGATGGTACGGTCCACATTGAGCTTCTCGATCTCGATGTCGAGCATCTCGGCCACACGGGTCAGGCGCTCGATGGGATCGAAGATCTCCAGTAACTCCTGCTTTTCTTCAATAGTGAGCGGGAGGTTGGCGGCTACCGTGTCGGCCAGCTTGCCGGGGTCGTCCACGCGAATGGCGGCCACCATGGTCTCGTAATTAAGATTCTGCGTGAGCTTGACGTACTGCTCGAACAGCGAGGTGACCCGCGCGATCAGCGCATCCAATTGCGGCCCCGGCTCGACCTTGAACTGGAAGGTCCGCACCACGGCGCGGAAAAAGCCCTCCTCGTCGCTCACCGAGATGATCCTGGCTCGCTCCACTCCCTCCACCAGCACCTTGATATTGCCGTCGGGCTGGCGCAGGCTCTGCACGATATTCACGATCGTGCCCACCTGATAGATCTCCTCCGGCCGCGGCTCATCTACGGTGGCGTCGTGCTGGGTGGCCAAGAAGATCTTTTTGTCGCCTGCCAGCGCTTCTTCCAGGGCGCGAACGCTGGACTCCCGACCCACAACGAAGGGCGTCATCATGTGGGGAAAGATCACCACGTCGCGGACCGGCATCATTGGCAAGCGCCGGGTATCGGATTTTTCTTTTGAGGTAAGCATGATGGAACTTCCTGCCCGCCCGGGGCCCCCTTACGAGCTGCCGCCAGTTTGACACCCGGAAGCCCTCGGCTAGTCCTCTATCCTCAGGAGTATCTGCTGCGGCTCCGCGACTGCCAGGCGCCGAGCGTCGCCCGACGAACCGCTAACCCGCTTTTTCCAGCAGCGCGAGGTTGATCTTCCGGGCCATGACCATCTCCTTCGTGACCAGAAACTCGCGAACTTTCCGGTACGAGGGCAGATAGTACATCAGGTCCAGCATCAGATCTTCCAGGATCATGCGCAGGCCGCGCGCCCCCACCTTGCGTTCCAGGGCCAGGGTGGCGATGGCCTCGAGCGCATCGTCGCTAAATTTCAGTTTAACATTTTCGAACTCGAACAGCTTTTGGTATTGGCGGATGATCGCGTTCTTAGGCTTGGTGAGTATCTGGATGAGCGCCTCTTTGTCCAGCTCCTCGAGCACCGCCACCACCGGCAGCCGCCCGATGAACTCCGGGATGAAACCGAACTTGATCAAGTCCACGGGCTGCACCTGCATCAGCAGGTCTGTATCGCGTTGGGTTCCCGGTCGCACCCCTTCGCGCTCTTCCGGTCCCAGGAAGCCCATGGTCTTCTTGCCCACGCGCCGGCTGATCACCTTCTCCAGACCGACGAAGGCCCCGCCGCAGATGAACAGGATGTTGGTGGTGTCCACGGGGGTGAATTCCTGGTGGGGATGCTTCCGTCCGCCCTGAGGCGGCACGTTGGCGATCGTCCCCTCCAGGATCTTTAGCAGCGCTTGCTGTACTCCTTCGCCGGAGACGTCACGCGTGATCGAGGGATTCTCATCCTTGCGGCTGATCTTGTCAATCTCGTCTATGTAGATGATGCCCTGCTGGCAACGCTGCACGTCCCAGTCCGCGTTTTGCAACAGCCGCAGAATGATGTTCTCGACATCCTCGCCCACATAGCCCGCCTCGGTCAGGGTGGTGGCGTCTACAATGGCGAACGGGACGTCCAGGATGCGCGCCAGAGTCTGCGCCAGCAGCGTCTTGCCCGAGCCGGTGGGGCCGATTAAGAGGATGTTGGACTTCGAGAGCTCAACGTCGGATCCCCGCTGGCGGTTCATGTGGATCCGCTTGTAATGGTTGTAAACCGCCACCGCCAGCTTCTTCTTCGTGGCCTCTTGCCCGATCACGTACTGATCCAGGTATTCTTTCAGCTCCAGCGGCTTGGGCAGTTTGTGGGGCGCGGCGTACGGAGTTTCGTGGCGGTCGTCCTCCAGAATCGAGTTGCAGACCGCGATGCACTCATCACAGATGTAAACCCGCGGGTACTCGCTCGGCGAGGAGATCAGTTTGCCGACCACGTCCTGGCTCTTGTGGCAGAAGGAACAACGCAACGGCTCGTCGGAACCTGTGCGCCTCACCGTTTGGCTCCCCGGCCGTTCCCTGTGACGGGCGGCTGCATGATGTTCAGATCTGCTTCTATTATCCCCCGAAGCCGTTCGGCAAGCAATCCGGTATCAGAGCCCCCTGTGGGGGCAAGAGCGCCGGCGGCCCCTACCGGCCGGGCATTGGGGACGGCCGGGCCGGGGAGGCCGGTTCCTCTTCGCGGATCGGCTCGACCTGGAAACCCAGCCGGTTCAGAATGACCAGGTCCACGCGGCGGTTGCGGGCGCGCCCCTGCTCGGTCTCGTTGGAGTCCACGGGCATGGTATCGGCATAACCGACGATCGCCAGACGCGAAGCTTCAACGCCGAAACGCGTGGTCAGCAGGTTCAGCATGGCGATGGCGCGGGCGGCGGAAAGTTCCCAGTTGCTGCGGAAGCGAGCGTTGTGGATGGGCACCGAGTCCGTATGGCCTTCCAGCCGTACGGGGTTGGGCAGCTTACGCACGGCGGCCGCTATCTTTTCGATGCTCGGGTAAGTAGCCGGATCAATGGTGTCTTCCCCGGTAGGGAAGAACGCGGCTTCGCTGAGGCTCACCACCAGGCCCCGCGGCTCCAGCTTGACGCTCACCTTGCCGGTGGCGATTTCCGATTTCAGTTCCTCGCTCAGCAGGTTGAGCGAGGGCACCAAATCCGCCCAGAACTGGTTCTTCTCTCTGCTGGTCGGCTCGGTCTTGGTGCCGCCGGGTCCCTTCAGCATGGCGTTGCCCTTGCCTTTTTCGCCGACAGCTCCTCCGAGAATGCCGGCCAGCACGCTGGCGATCTGTCCCTCCTCCAGAGCGCGTCGCACGGATTCCGACACCTGCTGCGCCCTGCTGCGGTCGGTTTGCGAAGAGGCGAACATCACCACGAAGAAGGCGAACATCAGGGTGATGAAATCGGCGTAGGAGACCAGCCAGCGTTCCAGGTTCTCGTGAGCGGTGTGCTTATTTCTGCGACTCATCATGGCGCCTCACTGCACAGCGGCCGGGCTGGGGGCGGGCTTGCCTTGCCTGGCCTCCTTGACTTTCCTGGGCTTGGATGCGCCCTGATGGGCGTAGGCCTCCAGCTTGCTGCGGATCAGCTTCGGGTTGAGGCCTTCCACGATGCCGGCCACGCCTTCCAGCATCAATTCTCGGATTTGAACCGCCGCGTGGGCGCGGGCCCGAATCTTGTTGGCCGCCGGGATAAAGAAGATGTTGGCCGATCCCACCCCGTAGATGGTGGCGACAAACGCCACGGCAATGCCCTTGCCGACTTCGTCAATGTTGGCCAGGTGCTTCATGACTTGAATCAAGCCCATCACCGCGCCGATGATGCCGATCGTGGGCGCGTAGCCTCCGGCTTGCTCGAAGACCTTGGCTTCCGCCTCGGCGTGTTGCTCCTCCAATCCGATTTCCAGCTCCATCATCTTGCGAATCTCTTGCAAGTCGGTGCCGTCCACCGCCAGGTTTAGGGCCTTGCGCAGGAAGGGGTCTGCAACGGCTTCCGCCTCTTGCTCCAACGACACGATGCCGTTCTTGCGAGCCTTCGTGGCGTAGCCGATGATCTCCTCGATCACGCTCGCCGGATCCTGCTGCTTTTCCAGGAAGACGGAGAGAAGCTGTCGCACGGCGCCTGCGACCACGCGCAGCGGCGTGGCCACCAACACGGCCCCGATCGTGCCGCCGAAGACGATCATGGCCGCCGTGGGCTGCATCACCTCCGCCAGCGTGCCGCCCTCCAGAATCAGGCCGCCGAGGATGCCTCCGAAGGCCAGCGCGAGGCCGGCCAGCGTGGCCACGTCCGGCTTGCCAGACTCCTTCTTGGCCGCCGCGCGAGGTTTGGCCTGCTCCGCCATGGCTCGCGTGCCCGCTCAGCGCTCCGTCGTCTGCCGATCCCCGGAACTTCCCTGTTCGGCCGAGGCCCGCTCCTCTTCGAGCTTTCGCAGCGTCGGACACTGGCACATGCGTTCGTAAATGGCGCGACGGAAGGCGATCACTCGCTCGAGCACCTCAGAGGCCGACTCCAGCACCATGAAAGTGTGACCGGTGGTCAGGGTCACGACTGTGTCCGGCGTCACCTCCACGTGCTCGATCAAATCGGAGTTCAGCATCACGGGGACATGATTCAGGCGCGTCAAGCAGATCATAGACCCATCCTTCCCTGTCCCTTATCGGCCGCTGTATCGTGTTTTCGAGCCGCCTGTCACGCCTTCATCGGGGCTGCGGAGAATTCGCCGTAAAATCATGGCCCTGCGGCGATTGACGGTCAGTGTCGCGGCGCTCAAAAGCCTTTGACCCCGTCCGATAAGCTCAGCGGGGAGCAGCCGCATGCCGTTAACTCACCCACCTGACAGCGCCGCCTCAGCCCGCAGGATCCTGAAGGCTCTGCAAGCCGCGGATCTGCCGGCGCTCGAGGACGCCCTCCAGCGCACCGCCGAGCTCCTCCCGAGCGCCGGTGTGTCCCCCGCGGAAGCCGAGCGCCGGGAACTTCTGCAAGTGCTGGTTCACCAGTTGCGCCTCACTCTGGAGCGTGTGCGCCGCGGCCTGAGTCGCCGGCTCGAGGGCTTCGAGACCGTCGTCACGCTGTTGACTCACCTGGCCCGCACGCCGCCGCATCCGATGCCGTTGCGCGGCCGCTGAACCGCCCGGCCAGATCGGTGCGTGGTCGGCGCGCCGGCGGCCGGGGACTCCCGATCGCTCCACCCTGCCGCGCCCTTGATGGGATAGCGCCCGCTTGTCGGCGGCCCTTCTCGGCTCCCGGGTTTCGCCGAAATGCTCACTTCAACATTTCCAGCAAAGCCGCGAGCTCCTGGCGGATCTGCTGAAGCGTTGCGCTGCCGTCGCGAAACAGCTCCGCCTGCTGCGGACCAGCCGGTGAGCCGCGTCGCTTGCCCATCTGCTGCCGCAGCCACTGGCGCGCCCCGGCCAGCGTGAACTTCCGCTCGTAGAGCAGGTGCTTGATCATCAACAGCAGCTCCAGGTCCTTGCGGCGGTACATCCGCTGACCGCCTTCCGACTTCCGCGGCGCCACTTCGGGAAGCTTCCTTTCCCAGTACCGCAGCACGTGAGGGGGCACCCCCAACAAACGGCTGGCCTCACCGATCCGGTAGTACAACTTCTCAGGAAGAGCGACGGCAGGCGCAGTATCTTCTAGCAGGCGGCCGGTGATATCAGGCAGGGTCGCCTGCGCATCAGCGGCATCCGATGTTGGCTTGCGCCTGGCGCTCACAGCTCGAAACCGAGGCGTCGCACCGGCAGGTCTAGCCGGAGCTCCTTCATGAAGCGGCCGCGCATCCAGCCCAGCCATTGATCCACGTAACGCCGATTCAGCTCCAGGGTGGCAACGGCCGCCTGTCCGCGCTCCGGCGCTGAGGCCAGCGTGTGGCCTTCCGGGTCCAGGATGTAGGTGGGATGGTTGTAACCGGAGGCCGCCAGGAATACTTGATTCTCGATGGCGCGGGCCTTCGGCAGCGCCTCGTTGCCACCCCAGATCGGCAACAGGATCAGCTCGGCCCCGCGCAATGCCAGGTTGCGCGCGGGATCCGCATACTGCAAATCCCAGCAGATCATCATGCCCACCTTACCGAAGTCCGTCTGGAACACGGGATAGTCGTTGCCTGGAGTCAGGCCTCCTTCAATTTCCTCGCGCGGCAGGTACACCTTGCGATACCTGCCTGCCACGCGCCCCTGTCTGTCGAGCAGTACGGCCGTGTTGTAGATGGCAGCGCCCTCGCGTTCGTAAAGGCCTGCGGCAATCCAGGCTTGGCGACGTCTGGCGTACTCACCCAATCGCGCCGTGGTAGGCCCCGGGACCGGTTCGGCCACGTCCGCGTAGCTCTTGCCCGTGCCTACCACTGTGATCCCTTCCGGCAGCAGGATGAGATCCACCGGATTGGGCACGGCTCTCTCGACCGCCTCCACGAACAGGCTCACGTTCTCCGCCGCAGAGCTGGTCTTTGCGGGACGGTAATTGAGCGCCGCCACCGTCACGCGGCGTGGAGGCGGCGCAGGGATGGGTTCGAGAGCGATGTCGTCCCACCACACGGTGGCGTGCGGCGCGTGCGCCAGATAGAGCTGGATCACTACGGCAGCGGCGTCTTCCGGCGCCGGAGCTTCCAAACTCAGGCGACGCCAGTCTCCGCGCTTTTCGACCTCGAACGCGTAGTCGGGTTGGCCGGCGCGGCGTCCCACCGCCGTGCGCCAGTCCAATCGCGCCACCACCTGCAAAGGCTCGTAGCTGAGCCCCTCCGCACGGTACCAGGCCGTCAAGCGATACCAGCTTCCAGACTGAATGCCTCCCACGTTGAACTCCCAACCTCCGTATGCCGCCGCGTTGCCCGCCCCGGAAACGGCAAGCGAACCCGGCTCTCCGCGGGAGTGAATTTCATCCACGAAGGTTTTCGGCGCGATTTCCGCTCGCGCCGCCCACACCCTCCAGCCCTTCGGAGCGCCGTCTGCCTCGGGGGCAAATCCGGATTGCCGGAACGGCGGGGCGGCGCTGCCGACCGTCGCCACACACAGCAGGAGCGTGACCTTCACCATGCGTTGAGTATACCCCGGCAGGCCGCTCTTCTCTGCTATACTCCGATTCTCCATGAGATTCGACGCCCGCCTGTTGTCACGCCGGGAGTGGTTGACCAGTGCGCTCGCCGCCCCGGGTTTGGTTTCCTCCTCGCCATACAAGCCTCGACTGGCTGCGGCCTTCTATGTTTGGACGCAGCAATTCAGCGCGCAAAAGAAACCGCTGGTCGAGGGCTTGCCGGAGGCCTTGGGCGCCATCCGCCGCGCCGGCTACCGGGCCGTCGAGTTAATGGCGCAGTGCTTTCAACCCGACGTCTGCGACGTGACGCTGAAAGCGCTCCGCGACTACCGGCTCGAGTTGCCCAGCGTTTATAACGGCGGACCCATGCACACGGCCGAGGAGGCCGAACAAACCATCGCCGAAACGTTGCGCCTGGCCGCCGCCGCCAAAGCCGCGGGCGCTTATCTTCTGAATTTCAATCCCAGTCCCAAGCCGGGCCGAGAGCGCAAGAGCGACGAAGAATTGGATGCTCAGGCCCGCAACGTCAACGCTCTGGCCGAGAAGCTGCGCCTCCAGGGCTACCGCTTGCACCTGCACCATCACGATCCGGAAATGGCCGAGAACGCGCGCGAGTGGCGTCACCTGGCGCGCCACACCGATGCGGAGTTGGTCGGCTTCTGCATTGACGTGGACTGGGTGCGGCGCGGAGGACAGGACCCGCTGGAGATTCTTCGCGAGGCCGGTCCCAGACTGGTCAGCCTGCACTTGCGCAACAGCCGGGAGGGCGTCTGGACCGAGGACTTCGGCGAGGGCGACATTGACTACCGGGCCGTGGCCGCCTACTTGCGCCAGATCGGGTTTCAGGGTTTGCTCATCGTGGAACTGGCCTACCGCAAGGAGACCCGCATCACGCGCTCCCTGGAGGAGAATCTGCGTCTCAGCCGCGCCTTTGCCGAGAAGATCTTCGGTCTGAGTTGAGCGCCAGCCTTCGGGAAAGCTTCAGCCGGCGACTTCGCGCACCAGCTCGCGCACCCAGTGCAGGCTGCGCTCGATCATGGGGCCGCCCTGGCCCTCGCATTCCAGGCTCAGCACGCCGTCGTAACCCGATTCCGCCAGCAGGCGCACGCAGGCCCGAATATTCTCGGCGTTCACGCCATTGCCGATGGCGCAGTGACTCACGGCGATGCCGGTCAGCTCCCCGCGCACCGCACGCGCCAGATCCGGGCTGACGTCCTTGATGTGCACATGGCCGACTCGATTGAGAAAGCGCGCCAGAAAGGCTACCGGATCCTGGCCGGCAATGTACGTGTTGCCCGTGTCCATGTTGAGTCGCAGGTACGGAGAATCGCTGAAAGCGAGCATCTCCGCCATGAAGTCCGGTTTGGTGGTGTAGTAGCCGTGCGGCTCGATGTTGACGACGACCTGGTACGCTTCCGCCGCGCGAAGGATCTGCCGGTAGATCCGCTTCAGATGGGCCATGACCTCGCGATCACTCGCGCCGGGCGGAGGGTTGCGATCGTCGGTGGTGTCCACGCACGGGCAGCCCGCCAGCTTGGCCCAGCGGATGGTGTGAAGCACGTATTCGACGCCCAGCGTCGCTCCCTCGGGCAGCGAAAGCGGGAAGGCCGCGTCGAGTTGAGAGAACCGCACGCCGTAGCCCTCCATCTTGCGCCGCAGCAGCAAGGGGTCCTCCCACAACGCCACATGCGGCTGATAACCCAGGCCGTGGATCCAGCTCACGCCGTCAATGGTTCCGCACTCGATGTAGCGCACCCCGTTGCGTTGCGCCCACTGCAGGCACTGCTCGAAGCTCCAATAACTGGAGTTGAAGGCGTCGGTGTGAAAGCCGATCGAAAGCATACGGCAGCCGCGACGCGCTCAGGCGGCTTGCGCGCCCACCAGCCGCCGCGCCAGCGTCACCGCCACGCTGGCGTTTTCACCGTAGCCGTCGGCGCCGATCTCGTCGGCGTAGCGTTGGGTCAAGGGCGCGCCGCCCACCAGAACTTTGACGCGATCCCGCAGGCCGGCTGCTTTCAGGGCTTCGATAGTGGTCTTCATGGCGGGCATGGTCACCGTCAACAGGGCTGAAAGCGCCACGATATTCGCATTGCGCGTCTGCACCGCCTCGACGAATTTCTCGGGCGGCACATCGGCTCCCAGGTCAATGACCTCGAAGCCGCCGCCTTCCAGCATCGAGGCCACCAGGTTCTTGCCGATGTCGTGCAAATCGCCTTTCACGGTGCCGATGACCACGCGTCCCAAGGGCTCGGCCCCGCGCGCCGCCAGCAGCGGCCGGATCAGCTCCATGGCCCCCTTCATAGCGCGGGCTGACAGCAACAACTCCGGCACGAAGTATTCCTCGCACTCGAAGCGCCGCCCCACCTCGTCCATCGCAGGAATCATGTAGCGTGTGACCAGTTCCATCGGGTCGGTGTTCTCTTCCAGCGCCTGCTTGGTCACTGCCGTCGCCGTCTTGGCGTCACCGTTCAAGATGGCCTCATAGAGCTTGGAGAGTTCAGCCATAAGTGCCTCGCTTGATAATTCCGGCAACCATTGTAGTCTGAGACAGGGGCGGCTCGCACCCTCAGCGCCCGGCCGCCAGGTATTGGGCCAGCCGCGTCAGGTTGCGGGCAAAATCTCGGGAGCGGATGATCTTTTCGAGCGGCGGTTGAGGTCCGATGAAGATCTCCACCGTGTCATCTTCGCGCAGAGGGATCACCTGAGCCCGCGCCCGGGGCGCGCCGGCCGCCGCTCCATCCGAAGGACCGCGGGCGATGCGCAGCACCATATCGCGCGCGGCGAAGGCAAACACCAGGCGATTCGGCTTGCCGATGACGCCGCGGGTCACCCAGGCTCCGCGCTCGTCCATTGCTTCGATCAACCGGCGAACCTCGTCGGCCTCAGGCGGCGCCTCCGGTGCAGCGAAAGGTCGTTGGAAAAACGGAGATAGGCCCCGCAGACGTTCCGGCCTCCGGACGGCGGCTGGATCGGCGGCCGCCAGTTTGCGGTAGTCCTCCTCGATCAGCGCCAGCTCCCTCCCGCTCACCAGAACGCCGTAATGGGTGATGACGGAATCCGGCGAGTAGCTGATTTCGTAGCCGTCCACGATGCGACTGCCCAGACCGGCGGCTTGCACCCTGGTGCCTTTGGTGATGTACAGGGGGCGGTTGGTCTTCAATTCGTAGAAGCGCGCCAGGACCGGGCCTTCGGGCAAACGCCGGAAGACCTGCTGTGGGCCGCGCGGCACCACGGAGGCTTTCAGATAGGCCAGCGCGCGCGGTACCGGCTCCAGGTACGCCCGATCTCCCGTCTCGCGGTACAGAGTCAGCAGCATGCGCATGACGGCCTGCGACTCTCCGCCTGTTACGGCAGGCGGCTCGAAGACGCGCGCCCAGGCTGGGCGCATCTCGGCGTCATACTGCTGCGCCCAGGCCGGCTGCGGGTCGGGCATTTGCGCCAGCAAAATAAACCGGCCGCCTTTCTCGGCCGCGGCCCGGTAACGCGGATCTTTATAAATCCGCGCAGCCTCCAGGAACATGTCAATCACATCCAGGATCGTGTTGTCGTTGAAAGTGTAATGACCCTGGTAATCCGGGCCCGGCCAGGTGCGCGACCAGGATTCGGGGTAACTAGCGCGCTTGACGGGATACCGGGAAAAATCCGGAGGACGGCGAAAGCGTTGCGGCCAGGCCCCGATGGGATACTGCGCGGCGAGTAACTTGTCCAGTGCATACAGCGCTGCTTCGTGGATCTTCGCATCGGAGAATCCCAGCGCGCGATCCACCCGCATCAACACGCGTAGCGCTCCCTGGGTCACGTTATCATCCAGGTTCGTAACTCCCCGCTTGTCGTCGCCGCAGTTGTTATCGGCGCGATACTGGTACGCCTTGCGCTTTTCAGGGTCGAACTCGATGAGATAGTCCCATCCGCCCGTGCAGAGCTGGCCCCGCACCAGAGCGTAGGCCGCTGCACGGGCGTGCTCGAGGAACTCCCGTTCCCCGGTCGCTTCGTAGGCCTCCAGGTAAGCCAGCGCCACGATGGGCGTAGCTTCCCGCTGCACTTCGACCTGAGTGGGGCCTTCGGCGGATTCCGAGCGGCCGTAACTTAAGTCCGCCGTGTAGTAATAATGGTAACCGCCTTCGGTTGAGACCTGATGACGGTAAAAGCGCGCCGCTTTGCGCATGGCCTCCAGCACCTCCTCGCGCGAAGGCGCCTGGGCCAGCAGCGCCAGCGGCGCCAGCCACAAAGCCATCCGGTAAAACATGGCCTCCAGCTTACCACTCGAGCCGCAGCCCTGTACGGAAGACTCGCGGACCGCCGGTATCCAGAGGCTGCTCGCCGCCGGCGCCCGTGATAACGCCTGCGCTGGCCAGCGAAGTAATGTTCACCCCCGGATTGTTCCAGTTCGGGTGGTTGAAGAAATTAGTGGCTGTGATCTCCCACCGCAGTCGGGCGCGTTCAGCAATCGAGAAGTGCTTGGCCAGACCGGCATTCACGGTCCAGGAACCCGGCCCTTTGATGACCCCGCGTGCCGAAGTGCCGAAATGACCGGGATCCGGCGGGGCGAACGCCCCGACATCGAACCAGCGTGCAGTGGAACGCTGGTCACGGGGCAGATTGGCGTTCCGCAGATGGTTGGGCCGGATGGTGACCTGCGCCGGCGTGCGCGAGGAAGTGTAGGCGGTGCCCGTAGGATCGGGTCCCGTCCACTGCGGCGTCAGGAACTGCCCGGAATACAGGCTGTAGATGGAGCTCAACTCCCATCCCTGGAGCAGCACGCGCTTTAGTCCGCGCGAGCCTCGGCCGAAAGGAAACTCGTAGATCAGGTTGCCGGTCACGCGATGCGTTGGGATGTCCAGCCAAACGCCCCGCTCGCGCCTCCGGTCATAAGCGTTTTCGGGCGACTGGCCGCGTTCCAGGTCCCCGATGTCGCGCGCCCAGACCCAGGAAGCCTGATAGGCCAGTCCTCGGGCGAAGCGGCGCTCGACTTCCAAAGTCAGCGAGTTGTATTGATGACCGGCGCCGTTGGAGATGTAAGTGATTCCCGGGTAGCGCGGGAAACGGCGCGGTTTGTCTACATACAAGCGGTTATCGGGGATCGGTTGGTTGATGTTATAACCCCATTCGCCCTGGCGTGTGTTCGTGCCGATGTAAGAGATGCGAAAACCGGTATCCCAGCGCTGATGTTCGATGGTGAAGTTGTACTGCATGGAATAGGGGGTGCGCAGGTCCTTACGCACCGCTCCGGGCAGCGAGATGGTTGTGGGGCCGGCCACCGAGGTTGGGAACACCACCGGCAGGATGATGGTGGGTACCGGCGTGGGGTTGGTGAACGACGGCTCGTTGATGACGAAAGGCGCGCCTCCGGCGGAGACCGCGCGGGGCACCACGTCGTAGAAGATGCCCCAGCCTGCGCGAATCACGGTGTCGGGACCCAAGGGCCGCCAGGCTACGCCGATGCGCGGCGCCACGTTGTTGTACTCGTTGGTCAGCAGCATCGTGGGGTGATAGCCCAGCGAAGAGGCCTCCACAACCTCCACGTAGCCTGTCGGCAACAGGGGGCTGACTTTCTTCAGCGAGCCGTCCGGCACCACGATCTTGCCGGCATCTATGTCGAAGGTCGCCTGCGCGCCCGATCCCTCGCGCCAGCTCGGGTGCAGTTCGTAACGCACCCCCAGGTTCAGAGTCAGGTTGGGGAGCACCTTCCACTCATCGGTCACGAAGAAGTCCCAGTTCCACCGCAGCCGGTCAATAAACAGACTGGGCGCAGCGCGGGAGGAAGAGGTGGGAATGCCCAGGAGAAAATCGGCGTAGGGATGCCCCGTGAAGCGATTGGAAAAGGTCGCGGCGCCGAACAGGTTGCTGGGCATCTGCCAATCCTGGAACAGGGTCCGCGCTACGATCACGCCGGACTTGATGCTGTGACGCCCGCGGAACCAGTTCAAGTGCTCCTGGAACTGCTGCACAAAGTTCTTGAAGCCCGGGTGACGCCACTGCGTCTGCGAGATGCCCGTGACCCCCAACCCGGAGAAGGACACCTGGAAGACGCCGTTCACATCCGGCAGGTTGGGAACCAATCCGGTCAAGCCCAGATCGCGGACCACCTCCAGGCCTTTCAACGGGCCGTGGCGCGGGTTGTCGTTGAAAGCGTAACCCCAGCGGAATTCATTCACCAGATTGGCGCGCAGGCTGGCGGTGTATGAAGCCTGCACCGCCCGGGTGTCGCGAGTCTGCCAGCGGCGGCCGATCGCCGGCAAGGCGCTGTCGTAGTCGCGCGAGTGCGAACGGTTCCAGGTGTAACGCCCGAAGACGAAGTGCTTCTCTGTGAAGCGGTGATCCAGCCGCACCGTCCAGTTCGTGGTGGGATCCCGCGGGCGCAGCAGTTGAATGCGGTGGTTCAGCGCGCGGAACGTGTCCGGGTCCGGCTGGTTGGGTAGCGGGTAAAAGCGCTCCTGGATTTTCAAGGCCACGCTGTTCAAGCGAGTGGCAGGAATGCGCCTGCCGGGGAAGGGGGCGTTGCCGGCGAAAGGATCGCGAATGGCGGTGGTTTCGCGACTGAAGTCTCCCGCACGCCAGGAAGGCGTCGGAACCGTGGCGTTCAGGTTTGATAGGATCTGCGAGCCGCGCGTGGTCTCGAAGGAGTAGAAGAAGAAGCTGCGGTTGCGGCCCGCGAAAATCTTGGGCAGGACGATCGGACCGCCCACCGAGCCGCCCGGAGTGTGAGAAATGCCCGTGCTCCGCTGCGCGGCGAAAGGATTGCGGGCCCGAAACCAGGGCGTCACGTAGTAATCGAAGAGCGAACCGTGGAGTTCGTTCGTGCCGCTCTTGGTGATGATGGTGACCATGCCGATGCTGCCGTACTCGGCGGTGTTGTTCGCCATGTCTACGCGCACTTCCTGATACGGCTCGATGCTCGAGACCAGCGGCGAGATCTGCGTTCCATCGTAGTAGTTCGAATGCGTGATGCCGTCAATCGAAGAGTCCGACTGGTTGGCGCGAGAGCCGGCGAAACGCCGCGTCGCGGAGCCGGCGCCCGCCTGCACCACGCCCGGCGACAGACCGATGAAGCTCCACAGCGAGCGCGTGTTCAACGGTAGCGCCAGCAATTGCCGTGCCGACCTTGAGTCCGAAATCCGGGCCGTTTCGGTCTCGATCATCGCTGCGCCCGCGGTGACCTCGATGCGCGTGTCCACGGCGCCCACTTCCAGTTGCACATCGAGCCGCCGCACGTCCATGGCCACTAATTGCAGGTCGCGGGCCTGAAACTCCTTGAACCCCGGCGCCGTAATGCGCAAAGTATAGACACCCTCGCGCAACTGCGACAACGTGTAAACGCCGACCTCGTTCGACTGCGTGCTGTAACGGTAATTGCTTTCCCGATGGACGGCTTCCACTGCCGCGCCGGGAATCGCAGCGCCGGTAGCGTCGGTAATCGTACCGGTGATCGAAGCGAACGTCGTTTGCGCGATGGCGACGTTCGCAAAGGAAATCAGCACGAATGGGTACAGCGCCCAGAACCCCAACCTCCTCATGTCTCACCTCCATGCCCGGCCTCACCCCAACAACCCGGGCCGCCACTGGTTATATCACAAGGCGCGAAGAACCACAAGCGTCAAGCGCGCGACTGTTGTCCGTACGTGATCTGCCCCTTCGGGTTGCGGGTCGGCCTGTGGAGCCGGCTCCGCCGGGAGCGTTCGCTTCGGGCATGCGCCAGGCCGGATAAGACAGCCACACGAGGAAAGCGTTGGCATGCCGGAGGGCCGGCGCGGCCGCGGGGCCGGCCTCAGCCTTCAAGATGACCTCGGCTTCGCTGGGGTCCGCCCTGTGGGCAAGAACCGCTTGTCGGTCCGCGGGGCGCTTTCGCGCTGTTTGGTGAAGCGCTCGTCAATCTCGGTCCACTGGGCGATCATCCGCTGCACGCGTTCCTGCTCGCGGCCTGCCAGGTTCACCAACTCACAGCGGTCCTTGCTCAGGTCGTAAAGCTCCCAGTCCCTCCAGGTCGAGCCCACCGGGAAGCCGGCGCTGGTCGAGAGCAGTTTCCAGTCGCCCACGCGCAGCGCGCGGTTGCCGTTGTGATTGAAGTACAGGAAATCCTGGGTTACGGCGCCGTCTTTGTGGAAGGCCCGCACCAGGCTCCGGCCCGCCAGGGGAGGCGCGCCCTCGGCGATAACCTGGTCTACACGACCGCCCGCCAGCTCCACCAGCGTGGGTGCGATATCCACAAAGTGGCAGGGGTTGTGCCGGAGGCCGTTCTGCTCCTTGATTCCCGCCGGCCAGTGCACGACCATCGGAGAAGCGATTCCCCCTTCGTGAAGCCACGCTTTGTGCAGGCGCAGGGGCACATTGGACGCCGACGACCAGCCCGGACCCAGGCACAGGTACGTGTTCCAGGCCCCCGGAGCGGCCGACGGATCGTGACCGTCGCCGCGAATGATCAGCTCCGCGCTGGCCCCGTTGTCGGAAAGGAAAATGACGAGCGTGTCGCGGCCGGCGCCCATGGCTTCGATCTGCTCGAGCACGCGCCCGATCTCGTAATCCATGCGCGTGATCATGGCCGCATGAATCGCCATCTTCGTGCGTTGGAGGCGCTTCTGCTCGGGAGTCAGCGAATCCCAGGGCACGGCGCGCGTGACCTCGCCCGGGCCGATCCTGGCGTAGAGCTCGGCGTCCGGCGTATTCCACCGCGGCCACATTTCGCGTTCCAGCGGCGGCAGCGCGCAGTTGATCAGCCCCATGCGGCGCATGCGCTCCCACTTACGGACCCTCATGGCGTCCCAGCCGTCAGCGAATTTGTCTTTGTATTTGGCGACGTCCTCGGCCAGCGCATGCAGCGGAAAGTGCGGGCTGTGGGGGGCCAGGTAGAGAAAGAACGGGGCGCTGCTGTGATAGCGCGCGTGCTCCTTCAGAAAGCGGATGGCGTAGTCGCTGATGGCGGTCGTCGTATAGTAGCCATCCCCCGGCTTCGGTTGCGGTAGGGGCTCGCCGTCCAGCAACAGGCCGCGTGGCGTGAAGTACCGATCCTCGTCGAGCAGCGTGTAGGAATGATCGAAGCCCACTCCGCCTTCGCCCGGCGCCATGCGAATATGCCACTTGCCGGAGTGGTAGGAGCGATAGCCGAGAGGCTTCAGGTACTCGGGGAGAAATCGAGTGTAGTAAGGGACGTTACCCTTGGTCATCACGTCGCAAGCGGTCTGCTGGGCGTAATAGCCGGTCAGCAAGCAACTACGCGATGGACCGCAGCGCGCCGTTGAATAGCCCTGCGTAAAGCGAAGGCCCCTGGCGGCCAGCCGGTCCAGATGGGGCGTTTCGATTTCTCCGCCGTAGCATCCGGCGTCGGAGAAACCCATGTCATCGGCGAGGATGACGACAAAGTTCGGTTTCTTCGGCGCAGCGGCCGAGGCGGAGAACGATGCCGCCGCAGCGCCGGCAATCGTCCGCAAAAACTCTCTGCGATCCATGATGATCTCCTCGCGCGAGTCCTCAGAACTCGACGCGAACCGCCGCCTGCATCACCCGCGGATCCCGCGCCGCGACTGAGAACGGGTACCGCACTCGGTCCCGCCATGCTTTGGCCGCAACTTGGCGCGCCGAACCCGGCAGCAACGCGAGGACTCCGCAGACGGTTCGGTTCGAGCCTCTGCTTGCTGAGTGAGGCGCACGCTCACCTCGGAAGCACTATACTGCCCACCGTTGGATAGGTCAAGTGCGCGACCGTGTCGCCGCGACTCGCGTGGGCGTCAGGCGCCGGGCAGCCGCCATTCTTACACGATCCTCCCGTTCAACGCAGCTCTACCGGGTCCGAATTAACCGCAGTTGCGCGCGCTCCGGGGAGCTCTCGCGGACCTGAAGCGAAACGCCGCGGCCCTCGTAAGGACGCAGGAATTCCGCATCCCGGTGAGCGCCCGGCTGGATAAGCTCCCAAGCGTACAGCCGGTAGGAGCCGGGGGCGACCCCTCCCACACGGAAACGGCCCTCGGGCTGGCAGGCCACGGACTTGTAGAGATCGAGGCGTTCAGGCGCCGGAGGATCCGGAACCAGCGTCACCGTACAGGCAGGCGGTGGTTCTCCGGAGTCGTCTTGCACAACGCCTTCGATCTGGCCCGCGCCGGCCGCCAGCACGATCTCCAACGGCGCCGCCACGCTGAACTCGACCGGGCGCCCCAACACCTCCTGGCCGCCGAGCCGCACCGACTTCAGATACAGGTGCTCCGGGAGGCCTGTGACCTGAACCCGGTAGCTATCCCGCGCAACGTTGGGGAGGCGAAAAGAGCCGTCTTGTTGGACGGCGGCTCGCGGAACCATGGCGAATCCTTCGAGGATCGGCGCCAGCGCCACCCGCATCCCCCGCAAGTCGGCGGCCGCAGATCCCTCCACGCGCACCGTGCCGTTGATTTCCAGGGGCGCCGCCAAGGTCACGACCATCCCTTCGAGGTTGGCAGCGACCTCCACCGCCTGCCGCGCCAGTACGCCGCCGGAGCGCTCCGTACTCCTCACCATCAGAACGTAGGATCCGGGCGGCACGTTGGGAATTTCGAAAGCGTCTTGCTTGACGGTTCCGAACAACATCATGCCCGGAAGGGGGTCTGATTGGCGCGGTGCAAGCATCACCGAATAACGGCCCGGCATCGCGCCGGCAGTTGCGGCTGCCAGAGTCCCACGGATGCGGAACAGCGGCGTTCGTCGCAGGCGGATCTCAAGATTTGTAAGCTGTTGGCCGGGCCCGATCGGGATCGGCGCAGCCGCGGCTTCGTCGTTCGCGCCCGGGTAGAACGTCGGCGCGTAGCCCTCGCCGCTGATCCGCGGTCCGGGTCGCGTTGCCGCCAGCAGGAAATAACGATCCGGCGGCAACTGCGCGGCGCGGAACTCGCCCAACTCGTTGGCCTGTGCCTCCCGCACGACCACCAAGCGCCGGCCCGTGTCTGTGTAGACGCGGCGCAGAACGCTGACCTGGGCGTACGGCACGGGCTCGCCCTCCTCGTCCACCACACGCCCAGCGAGAATCGCCTGGGGGACCAGTTCTACCACGAAGTCTGTCAGGCTCTCGCCCGCGCGCAACGTTACGGGGGTGACCCCTGCGTCCGGCGCCCCGGGAACGAGGCCTTGCCGAAGGTAACCCGGCTTGTCGGCGCCGAGAGAATACTTTCCGGCTGCTACGTTGGGAAACACAAAATGACCCGCCGCGTCCGCTCTGGTGGAATAAGCAACGCCGCCCCGAGGATCCCGCAGATAGACCGTGGCCCTCGGTAGCCCTTCCCCGGTTGTGGAGCTGACGACGCGCCCTTCAATCCGGCCGGTCCCGCCGCTCCCCGAGGCCGCTTGCAGCCACAGCGCCCAAACCGCCAAGGCAAAAATCATCGGCGTGCTGCTGATGTGACGCCTTTGCCCGGGGCGGGGGTTTCAGGGCTCGCGCTGCACGGGCGCGCCGGCGTGGCTATTCCTGTTGCGCCACCGGCAGCGGTGACGGCGGGCGCGACACGCGTCCTTCGAGAGCCTCTTCGATCGAGATGTTGTAAGCCTCGATGATGCGCCCCACGGCCGCATCGAGCTGCACCTTTGCCTTCATGTACTGGCTGGCGGCGCTGACCTCGATCGAGCGCGCCTGCGCCAGATCTCGCTGCGCCTGAATGACGAAGAAGATTGTTGAAGCGCCCAACGCATACTTCTTCTGCTCCGCCTCCAGGGTTTGCTCTTGAAGCACGCGGGCTTTGACCGCCGCTTCATAAGCGGCTCGGGCCTGCTGGACCGCGGTCAATGCGTTTCGGACATCCACGCGCACCTGGTTGAGCAGCGCCTGCCGGCGCAGCTCCTGCTGCCGCAGACTCAATTGATCCAGGATCATGTCGGCCTGCGCCGAGCGATTGCGCAGCGGAATGTTGAGCTGGAAGCCGATGGCGTAATCCGGAAAGTTACGAGCAAACAACTGGCTCAGCGCCTTGCCGTAGCCGCCGATGAAGAACGGGTCCACGGCGTTCGGATTGCGAGGCGTGGGGCCGATGCCCGTGCCGGGGACGGCGGGAATCGGCAGCTTATTGATCTGTCCCACCAGGGCGTTATTGCGGAAGTCGGCGATGACATCCAGGGAAGGCAAGAGATTATTCCGGCTGCCTTGCAAACCAAGCTTGGTGTTCTGGATCTGGATTTCCGCCTGCGCCACGTCAGGCCGATTCTTCAAGGCCATCTCGATCAGATCCTGGATCGGTTGGATCTCCTCGGTTGGAGGGACGTAAATGCGGTCCGTCGGCACGATGCGCGCGTCGGCGATCAACGGGCTGGCCACGCCGGTCCGGCTCAAAGCGTTCTTCAGAAGGGTCTCTTGCTGGAGCAGTTGCGTTTCCGCCTGCGTGAGAGCTTGTTGGCTGGACGCCACCTCGGCCTCGGCGCGCACGATCTCGATCGGAGCCAGCGTCCCGATCTCGACTTGCTTCTTGTTGTCCTCATACAGCTTCTGCGCCAGAGCCAGAGCCTGTTGACGGACTCGCACGTTCTCGTTGAAACTCACCAGGTCCCAGTAGGCGCTCACGATTGCCGAGACCGTCGAGATGACCTGCTGGCGGAACGCCAGATCGCTCACCCTGCGGTTGTTCTTTGCGATGCGGATGTTACGCGTGTTCACCGCCAGGCCGAATCCGCGCAGCAGGGGTTGCTGGATCGTGAGCGTGAAGCTCGCCGTGGTCGAAGGATTGAAGTCGCTACGACCGGCGTTGGTCTCGAGCATCGAGTTGTTCCAGCCGAAGCTCACCGTGGTCCCGGTCAGGAAGCCTTTTTGGATCCCGAAATTCGCCACGTTGTTTTTCAGGATCAGAGCGTTGGTCCCCGTGGTGAAGGAATTGCTCTGGGGACTAGTCCGGTGGCTGAAGTTCACTTGCGTGAACACCACCGGATCCAGGTTGGGAATTGCCGTTCCGGTCTGCACGATGATGGCGCCGCCGGCCTCTCCTGTCCCTCCGGTGGTCGCCGCGGCTGCCGCGCCGCCGCCGGCCCCTCCGGCTCCCCCGGTGGCTTGCGCCAGAGCGCTCGTGGTGGCGCGCTGGACTGCTGTCGGCACGCCGCGCAGCAAGCCGCCTGCTTCCGCCCGCAGCAAGCTAGCGTCCGCAATCATGGGACCATAGCGCTGGATAGCGATGTCCAGGTTGTTCTCCAGCGCCAGCGCCACGGCGTCCTGCAACGACAGATAGATTCGCCCGGCGCGCAGCAGCGACTCTAACCGCGTGGAGTTGGTCAGATCCACGGGTGCGATTTCCTGCGCCCGGTAAGGTCGTACGAACCCGGAGAAAAACCCGCCCGAGCGCGCCTGCGGCGTCTCGGCAGGTGCGGTTGGGGCCAGCAGCAACATCACGCACAAGACGGCGAGAATGGGTTGACTACCTCGCATGGCTGATTCCTTCCGAAAACACGGGATTGAGGATGCTCAAACCTAGTATGACGATTCGCGATGGCCGGATGTTCCCGGCCTCCGGGCAGAGGTCGCGGGGTGGGCGAGCGCGGATGCGCTATAGTAGCCGGTGATGTCGGCGCAATCGGATGCCATCCTGGAGCTCTTTCACCGGACGGGTGGCTATCTGCGGGGTCATTTCCGCCTCACCAGCGGCTTGCATAGCCCCGAGTACTTGCAGTGCGCAGTCGTGCTGCAATATCCCGAGCACGCGGCGCATCTGGGTGCGGCGCTGGCAGAAGCCCTGCGATCGCTGATCGCCTCGCTTCCGGTTCAGGTTGTGGGATCGCCCGCGCTGGGCGGCATCATCATTGGCCACGAGGTCGCCCGGGCGCTGGGGGCGCGGTGCGTCTTCACGGAGCGGGACGCCTCCGGCGCCATGACGCTGCGCCGCGGTTTCCAGGTCCAGCCCGGCGAGGTCGCGGTGGTGGTCGAGGATGTGGTCACCACCGGCGGCAGCACGCGTGAGGTCATCGAGGTCCTGCGCGCCGCCGGCGCCGACGTGATTGCCGCAGGCTCCATTATTGATCGCAGCGGCGGGCAGGCTGAGGTCGGCGTCCCGCGGGTCTCTCTGGCCACCCTGAACGTCATCACTTACCCTCCCGAGGACTGCCCGCTCTGCCGCGAAGGCTTACCCTTGACCAAACCGGGGTCACGACGCTGACTGTAGCATGCGCCGCATCAAGATCACACTGGCTTACGACGGGACCGAGTTTCACGGCTGGCAGGTGCAGCCCGGCCTGCCCACCATCCAGGGCACGCTGGAAAAAGTCCTGGCGGAAATCGAAGGGAAGCCCGTCCATGTCATCGGCTCGGGACGCACCGATGCAGGTGTACACGCTCTGGCCCAGGTGGCTGCTTTCGACCTTGAAAACCGCATTCCCCTGGCCAATCTGCGGCGTGCGATGAACCGGCTGCTGCCGGGAGCCATTCGCGTGCTCGAGGCCGTCGAAGCGCCTGCGGATTTTCATCCGCGGCGCCACGCCGTTTCGAAGACCTACGAATACCGCATCTGGCGCGGTGAGATTTGTTCTCCCTTCGAACGCCGCTATGTGCACCACTTTCCGTATCCGCTCGAGGAGCAGCGCATGATCGAAATCGCGCCGCTGTTCGAAGGCGAGCACGATTTCACCGCCTTTGCGGCCTCCGATGAGAAGGATCGCGAGGGCGCTTCGAAAGTGCGACGCATCTTCTCCTCGCGCCTGTACCGAGAAGGAGACCGTCTGATCTATCGCGTCACGGGCAGCGGGTTCCTGAAGCACATGGTAAGGAACATGACCGGCACGCTGCTGGAGGTCGGCAAGGGCAATCTGGACGCCGCGGGTTTGCGCGCGTTGCTCGCGTCGAAGAAGCCCGCCGGAGCAGGCCCCACGGCGCCGGCTTGCGGCCTGTTCCTGATCGAGGTGCGTTACGCCTCGCCGGAACCGGGCTGCTGAGCGCGTTCGCGCTCGGCTGCGGCCGCAAAGTGCCGCTCCGGAAGCAAGAGATAAATCAGCAGCGCCGACAGCGGGTGCATCAACCCGGCCAACAGGAAAACCGGCGCATAGGAAAAACGCTGCACTAGCCAGCCGGTCCCCAGGGTCGCCAGCGCGCCGCCGATGGCCCCGCCGGTGCCCGAAAAGCCGGTCGCTGTCCCGATTTCCGGCCCGCGGAACAGGTCAATCGGTAGGGCTTGCAGGTTGGCCACCCAGAAAGCATGACCGAAGGTCACGAAGCAGGTAGCGGCGATGGCCATCCAGGCTTTGGGAACCAGCGGTGCAAAAATGGCTACCGGCAGGAAGGCGGCTCCCACGGCCATTACGAATTTCCGCGCGCGTCCCAGCGGCCAGCCGCGCCGGATCAAGCGCCCGGAGAGCCACCCGCCCAGGGGATATCCGATGTCGCCAAAAATGTATGGGACCCACGCGTAGCGGCCCACCATCGCCAGATCGAAGCCGCGCTCCCGCCGCAGGTACTCCGGTAGCCAGAAGATCACGAAGTAGATCACCGGGTCGGTGAAGAAGCGCGCCAGGATCAGCGAGTAACAACCGGGCATGCGGACCACCTTGCGCCAGTCCACACCCCCGCGCGCTGCCTCGGCGTCCGCCGGGGGTCGCAAGTGGGCGCGCAGCTCCTCGTACTCGGAAGCGCGCAGCCAGCGGTTGCGGTGCGGCGGCTGGTAGATCACCAACCACACCAGCAGCCACAGCAACCCCAGTCCTCCAGTGAACAGAAAGGCGAAGCGCCAGCCGAAGCGCAACGTCAGGAACGCCACCATGGGGCTGGCGATCGCCGATCCCAGCGAGGAACCCGCGTTGAAGATGCCCACGCCCAGAGCGCGCTGCGCCGGAGGAAACCACTCGCCGATGGCCTTCGCCGCCGCCGGCCAGTTCCCGGGTTCCGACAGGCCCAGCATGAACCGGCACGCCCCCAGCGACCACTTTCCCCTCGCCAGCGCATGGAGCATCTGCGACAGCGACCACGCAGTGATGAAGGTCGCGTATCCACGCCGCGTGCCCAGACGGTCCACGATGTAGCCCGAGCCGGCGTACATGATGGCGTAGGCGATCATGAACATCGTGACCACGTGCGAGTAATCCTGTTCGTTCATGCCGAACTCCCGGCGAACGTCCACGGAAACCACCGCCAGCGCCAGCCGGTCGGCGTAGTTGATCATGGTTGCGGCGCACAGCAGGCCCGCAATGACCCAGCGCAGTTTCGGTATTTTCATAGGCTTTCTCGGGGAAGGAAACCAAAGGCGCTCACGGCCAGGCCCAGGGGGCGGGCAGGATCTGCGACGAAGGGCGGCTCGACACGGATCTCAACCTGCACCGGTCCCGCAGGCCCTGCGGGCAATGGCCAGCGCACGGTGTGCCAGCCCGACCCCCGCGGCAACGCCTTCGAGCCCACCAGGCGACCGTTGAGGAAAACGCTCGCGCTCACCGCATCGCCCACCGGGGGAGGGCCCATGTTGACCACCAGCTCGAACTGTGTGGCGCCGGGCGGGCGGTACAGTCGCGCCGTGGCGTAGGGCCGACACCAGCGGAAGTGACCGCCTGATGCATACCAGCCTTCTCCGAATTGCCAGGCCGGCGCGAGTCGGCCCACCGTGATGTAAGAAGCCTCGGGTTGCCGCGGGGCGCGTGTGAACACCGCTAGTTCGCGACGCACCGGATCCCAGCTCAACAGCGCGACGCCGGCGCCCTCTTCCAGGGCCTTCCCCAAGCCGCGCTCCTCCGCCGAATGCAACCGGAAATCTCCGTGGCCCGCGAAGTATCCGATGGCGGCTTCCAGGCCCCAGCTCTGTAGGCTCGCGGGGATGCCGTCGTAAACGAAGGCGCGGATCGCCGGATGGGATCTTACGATCTCGCCAAGCCGCAGCACGTAGCGACGGCTCTCATCCGCCAGCGACAGGGCTTCGCGACGCTGCGCCCGCAGGGATGCGTGATTCCAGGGCAGCCAGAGCAGGAAAAATGCGGCCACCGCCGCCCGAGGCACTCGGGATGCGGCAACCGCGGCTGTGATCGCCAGCCCTGCCAGAGGCAAGTACAGATAGGCGCCGAACAGTCTTTCGCTGAGCAGCAGCATCGGCGTCAGCAACAGTGCGAAGAACGCCAGCCCGAACCACGCGCGCCGATCCCGCAGCAGCCACGGGACGATCAAGAGCGCTACCCCGGCATGGGGCAACAAGAAAATTTTGGAAGAGTAAAACTCCAGGGACTTGCACAGTTCGGCGGGCGAGAAGTGGAGAGAGTAGGCCGACTGTCGCGCGACATCCGCCAGCAAAGCTTGAATGCCGAAGGCCAGCGAGACGATCAGGAACGGCGCCGGCCGCTTCCAGTCTTTCCGGCCCCACAGAAACTCCCATAGCAGGAGCGTCGCCGGCAGCATGACGGCCAGTTCTTTAGATTTCAGCGCCAGCCAGAAGCAGGCGAAACTGAGCGCCCAACGAGCGCGCCCGCGACCCGTATAAGCCGACAAGCAAGCCAGCGAGAAAGCCGCACACAGCAAATCAAAGACATACATCGGCTTCCACAAAGCATCGAACACGCCCATGTGGAAGGCGAAAAGCAGCACGCCGGAGCCGGCCGCCCACGCCGACAGTTCCAGAGGCCGCCGCAGCAGACGCCACAACAACACAACATTCAATAAGTGCAACGCGTGGATGCTCAATACGTACCATCGGAAATCGAGATCCGCGGCGCGAGCCATCAAACTGAAATAAAGGTGACCCACAGGCCGGAAATTCTGCGCGTAGTAACGGGGCGAAAGGAAGCCGTGGATCCAGTCGAGCGCCGATAGGTAACGCGTCCAGTAGATGTTATTCAGCTCGTCGCCATGAAAGTATCCCTGGTAGGCGCCGCGGTTGACGATCACGAACAACAGCGCGAAGGCGGCGAATGTCGCCACCGCCAGGACCTTGCGCATAGGCCTCATTCTATCGGAGGCGCACGAGCGAAACGGAACTCCGCCTCCGATGCGCTCGCACGCGCGTTATGTTCGCCGTGCACGGGGGCTCAAACCCGGAGCCACGCGGCGCCCGGCAACAGCGCTGGCCGCCGCGGGCAACCGCCGGAGACGGCGCTGCTGACCCGAGGCTCGAAAAGGGGCAGGATTGGACCACTCCGCGCCGTAAGTCGCGGGAGAGCGGGCGCGAGGTCTAAATTCGCGGCGCTTGCTCAGCTCCGCCGAAAATACGCATGATTGCGGGCACGGTAGGACCCATTCCATTGCCGGGCCGCGGTGCTCCTTCTGCGCGGAACCGGAGAACCAGTTACGGTGCAGCGCCGGTGAGCAGCGTCCGCTCGACCGAATCCGGGGGCAGGGGGTGATGAAGATCTCCCCCGCCGAGCAAACGGGCAAGTCGAAGCGGGACCGCGGACGCTCTCACCCCGCCGCTCAAACGGGGCCGCCCTTCGCTGCGCTCAAGCGTCGTTCACGCTTGGTCTCCAACATCCGCCGGTCGGCCTCCGCCAGAGCCTCCTCGGCCGGATGCCCGCCCAGCAGTGCCGCTACGCCCCAACTCAGGCGCAACGAGACCGGGCCGTGGTTGCGGATGTAGAAATGCGCCAGGCGCCGTTCCAGTGTGCGCAGGCGTTCCTCCACCAGAGCTTGATCCTCGGTGCGAAAACAGATCACGAATTCGTCGCCGCCCCAACGGAAGGCGCGATCCTCCTGCCGGATGGAGGCGCCGATGAGCTGGGCCACATTGCGCAGCACTTCGTCGCCCACCAGGTGGCCGTAGGAGTCGTTCAGTTCCTTAAAGTTGTCCAGATCGCAGACCGCCAGGATGCCGCTGAAGGTCTCCCCCCGCGCCATCCAGCGCTCCAGCGCCGTGCGATTCGCCAGTTGCGTGAGCGGGTCGGTTTCGAGCTGGCGAGCGGCGTCGTCCCGCAAGCGGGCCACTTCACGCTCGAGCCCGGCGATCCGCCGCCTCTGGCGCACCACCCTTAGCCCCAGCGCCAGACAAACCGCCAGCGCTGCCGCCAGCGCAGCCTCAGTTCCCGCCCACATCTGGTCTCAGCTTCGCTCCAAGAAAACGCGCCGGGCAGCTACGGCCTTGCCCGTCGAGTTATCCACCTGGACGACCAGGCCATGCAGTTCTACTTTACCCCGAGCGGCCTCCATGCGTACAGGGGTGGAGGTCAGAAAGCGGCGGATGACAATTTCCTTCTCCACGCCGATGACGGAGTCGTAGGGCCCCGTCATTCCGGCATCGGTTTGATAAGCCGTACCCCCGGGCAGAATGCGGGTGTCGGCGGTGGGCACGTGGGTGTGAGTCCCGATCACGGCGGAAACGCGGCCGTCGAGGTACCAACCCATCGCCATCTTTTCACTGGTCAGTTCGGCGTGGAAATCCACCACCCGAATCTTGATCCCCGGATCCAACGACGCCAAAATCTCATCCGCCTTGCGAAACGGGCAATCAATGGGAGGCATGTGAGTTCGGCCTTGAAGATTGATGACGGCTGTCGTGCTACCGTCTCGCGCCTGCACCACACATACACCGCGCCCGGGCATCCCCGGCGGGTAATTTGCAGGGCGTAATAGCCGCGACTCCCTCTCTAGATATTCCAATAACTCCTTCTTATCCCAGATATGATTGCCGGAAGTAAGTACATCCAGGCCCAAGGCGAACAGCTCTTCGGCCACCATGGGCGTCAGCCCGAAGCCCCCCGCAGCGTTCTCGGCGTTGGCTACCGTCAGGTGGATGTTTTCTGAGGCAACGATCTCCGGAAGGACCTCGGCCAGAAATCGCCGGCCCGCAGACGCAAAAATATCGCCGATGAAAAGTAAATTCATCTCAGTTGGAAAAAAGAAAAAGGAGCGCACCGCTTGGGCGGCCGGCTCCGTCATTGACCCCGTGCTCGACAGGGGGGGATCCCCCGTGCGCCTTCAGGCTTCTCCGTGACCCACTGCCGGGTCGGAGCTTGCTCACCAGCGCAAAGCTACGAGTCGGACCCCCAAAACGTTGGTGTTGGATCAAGTTTTGGAGGCCGGCCAGGCCGGGATACGCTCCCATCAGCATCATACCATGACTTGCTCTGGGATTCGAGATGAAATGCAGGGCAGACCACGAAAATGCGAGGCCATGCGGCTAGGCCTACGACGCCCGCAGGGATCCCTCCGGGTGGAAAACCTGACTCGCGGCTTACTGGGGCGCCCCGCCATTGGCTAAGAATTCTGCTAGCCGGCTAAGAGCTTCTTCTAAGATCGCGCGCTCGGCGGCGTAGCAGATGCGCACCGCCCCCTCTCCCCCTTCGCCGAAAGCTGCGCCGGGAGCCAGCCCGACGCGAGTTTGCTCCAGGAGCCGGCGGCAGAACGCCACCGAATCCTTTACGCCTTCGATCCGTGGAAATAGGTAAAAGGCGCCCTCGGGCTCCGGAACGCTCACCCCGGTAATGGCGCGCAGAGCCGCCAGCGCAACATCGCGATTCTGTTTCAAACGCGCCAGCATGCGCCGCACTTCGTCCTCGCCCGACTCCAGAGCGGTTTCCGCCGCCTTCTGTGCGAAGCTGGGAGCGTGCGACACGATGAACTCGTTCAGTTGCGCCGCCTTGCTCGCCAGATCACGACGCGCCACCAGCCAGCCCACTCGCCAGCCGGTCATCGAGTAACTCTTCGAGAACGACTGCACGACGATCACCGCGTCCTCGCGCGTCGCCAGCCTGAGGACCGAAGGCGCCGGCTCGCCCAACACATCGGTGCGCCAGTAGAGCCGCTCGTAAACCTCATCAGCCAGCAGCCACAGCTCATGTGAACGCGCAAAATCGAGCAGACGCGCCTGCTCCTCCACGGTGGCCACCCAGCCCAGGGGATTGGAAGGCGAGGTGTAGATCAAAAGTCGGGTGCGCGGGCTCAGTGCGGCGCGCAGGGCATCCAGATCCACTGTGAAGCGCTGACCGGAAAGCGCGTGTGGGATCTCGTGCGCCACTCCGTTCGCCAGCCACACGTTAGCCGCGCCGTTCGGCCATGCCGGAGTCAGGACTAAGGCTTCGTCTCCCGGATCCAGAACCGCGCGAATCGCCACGTTCAACGCCTGCACGCCGGAGGCGGTGACGACGATCTCGCCGGCGGGATCCAGCTCCACGCCGTGCAAGCGCCGATAATGCGCGGCCAGGGCGCGACGCAGCGAGGGCAAGCCCGCGTTCTCGGTATAGAAGGTGTAGCCTTGCTGGAGCGCTTCCCAGGCCGCACGCTTGATGTAGTCCGGCGTCGGAATGTCGGATTCGCCGAAGTACAGTTTCAACACTCCGTCCATTTGCATGGCCAGTTCGGCCAGCTCGCGAATGCGCGAATAACGAACACGCTGGGCCGAGAGGGCGACTTGAGCCGGCATGCTAGCGGCGGTTCCTGGCTTCGCTCATCAGCTCTTCGAGATTGACCAGCTCCGTGGGATATCGCCCGGTGTAGCAGGCGTAACAGTACTCGCCCCGCAGATCGCTCACCGCTTCGCGCAACGATTCCAGCGAGAGATATCCCAGGGTGTCGGCTTCCACGAAGCGCCGTATTTCTTCCACCGTGCTGTTGGCGGCGATCAACTCTTTCTTGGTCGGCGTATCCACACCGTAAAAACAGGGCGAGATGGTGGGCGGGCAGGAGATGCGCAGGTGCACCTCGCGCGCGCCGGCCTGCCGGACCATCCGCACAATCTTGCGGCTGGTGGTGCCGCGCACGATGGAATCGTCCACCAGCACCACGCGCTTTCCTTCCAGCAGGTGCCGTACGGGATTCAGTTTCAAGCGCACGCCAAAATCGCGGATGGCTTGCGAAGGCTCGATGAAGGTGCGCCCCACGTAGTGATTGCGGATCAGCCCGTGGCGGAACGGGATACCGGATTCAGCCGCGTAGCCGACGGCCGCCGCCACCCCGGAGTCCGGCACCGGAACCACCACATCCGCCTCCACGGGATGCTCGCGCGCCAGCAGGCGCCCCAACATCTCGCGGGATTCTTGCACCGCCCGCCCGAAGACCACCGAATCCGGACGCGAAAAATAGACGTGCTCGAAGACGCAGTAGGCGGGCCGCCGTCGCGGGGCGTAACGCTCGCGCACCAGGCCTTCGGGACCCACGATCACCATTTCGCCCGGTTCAACCTCGCTCAAATACACGGCGCCGATCAAGTCGAAGGCGCACGTCTCGGAGGCGAACACGTAGCAGGTGCGCCTGCCCGATAGCTCCATCTGCGCCATGGCCAGAGGGCGAAACCCGTAGGGGTCGCGCGCCACGATCATGCGATCCTGCGCCAGGAAGACCATCGAGAAGGCCCCTTCCAGCTCCAGCAGGGCTTCCCGCAGGGCTGCCGCCAGGTTCCACTCGCGCGAGCGAGCCACCAGATGCAAGACGACCTCGGTGTCGCTGGAAGCCTGGAAGATCGAGCCTTCGCGCTCCAATTGCCGCCGCAGCGCCGTTCCGTTGGTGAGATTGCCGTTGTGCGCTACGGCGATGTGGCCTTTGTTGCAGACCACGGCGAAAGGTTGAGCGTCGGCGAGCGCGCTGGCCCCGGCCGTCGAATAACGCGTGTGTCCGATGGCCAGTTCGCCGGGCAGGCGTGCGATCTCCTCCGGCGTGAAAATGTCGGCCACGTAACCCATGCGCTTGATGCAGTGAATCCGGCGTCCGTCGCTGGTGGCGATGCCGGCGGATTCTTGACCGCGGTGCTGTAAAGCGTACAGCCCCAAATACGCCAGGTTGGCGGCCTCCGGATGGCCGTAAACCGCCACCACCCCGCATTCCTCACGAAATGGCACGGCTCACACCCTCAACCAGGATTCCAGAGCGGACTCCCACGGCGCGCGCAACTGCGCAATGGGACACTCAACCAGCAGACGCCCGCGCTGTCGGATGCGAAGCATCCCGCTCGTGGTTCGGCCAATGCGCACGACCTCGATTCCATGGCGCGCTGCGATGCGCTCGACCTCCGCGGGACGATCCGTGGCGATGAGGATACGTGAGGGCCCTTCGTGGAAAAGCAGAAACTCCGGTCGCATGTCGCAGGCCAGATCCACATCCGCTCCCACGCCTTCGAGCGAACACTCGGCCAGGGCCACCGCCAGCCCGCCGTCGCTCAGATCGTGCGCCGCATCGGCCAGCCCCATCCGAACCGTCTCGCGCGCCGCGGCCTGCACCCGCTTCTCATAATCCATGTCCAGGGCCGGCGGCATGCCCCACAACTCCCGGAGAATCACCTTGGCGTATTGGGTGGCGCCGAACTGACGCGCGTCGCACTGGCCGAATCCGCCCAACAGCATCACGCTGGCCCCCTCGCGCTTGAATGGAACTGTGACCGGCGGCGCGGTCTTCATCAAACCGACGACCCCGATCACGGGCGTCGGGTAGATGGCTTCGCCCAGCGTCTCGTTGTACAGGCTGACGTTGCCGCCGGTGATCGGCGTCTCGAAGAAAGCGCAGGCCTCTCCCATGCCCTCGATGGCTTCCACAAGCTGCGCCATGATCTCCGGCCTTTCGGGGTTGCCGAAGTTCAGACAGTTCGTGGCGGCCACCGGCAGCGCGCCGACCGTCGAGAGATTGCGGCAGCATTCGGCCACCGCCAGCCGCGCGCCGAGGCGAGGATCCAGGTAACAATAGCGCCCGTTGCCGTCCAGGGCCATGGCCACGGAGCTGCCGGTTTCCTTGATGCGCAGAATGGCCGCGTCTCCGCCCGGCCCCAGGATGGTGTTGGTGCGCACCATGTAGTCGTACTGCTCCCAGATCCAGCGCTTGTCGCACAGATCTCCGGAGGCCATCAGGCGCAGCAGATCCGCGGTCAGGTCGGCGCTCGCGAACTCCGGGCCGTCCAGGGGCGCCGTCCGCAAGGGACGGCTCCGCGGGCGATCGTAGATGGGCGCTTCGTCGGCCAGCGCGCGAGAGGGAATTTCCGCCACCACTTCCCCGTGATGTCGTACGCGCAGCATGCCGTCCCCCGTGACCTCGCCGATGGCCACGGCGTCCAGGCCCCACTTGCGGAAGATGCGAAAGACCTCTTCTTCGCGCCCGCGCTGGACCACCAACAGCATGCGCTCCTGCGATTCCGAGAGCATGATCTCGTAAGGCGTCATGCCTGCCTCGCGTTGGGGTACGCGCGCCAGCTCGATCTCGACCCCCGTGCCGCCGCGGCTGCCCATCTCGCAGGTCGAGCACGTCAGCCCCGCCGCGCCCATATCCTGGATGCCCACCACGGCGCCGGTTTCCATCGCTTCCAGGCAGGCCTCCAGAAGCAACTTCTCCATGAAGGGGTCGCCCACCTGCACGTTCGGCCGCTTCTGCCTGGACTCTTCGGTGAATTCCGCCGAAGCCATCGAGGCCCCGTGGATGCCGTCGCGGCCGGTCTTGGCTCCCACGTAAACCACCGGGTTTCCCACGCCGCACGCTCGGGCGTAAAAGATGCGGTCCTGGCGGAAAACGCCCAGGGCGAACACGTTCACCAGCGGGTTTCCGTTGTAGCAAGGCTCGAAGACGCACTCGCCGCCCACCGTCGGTACCCCGAAGCAGTTGCCGTAATGCGCGATGCCGGAGACCACGCCTTCCAGAATCCGCCGATTGCGCGGGCCGACGCGCGGATCATCCAGGGGACCGAAACGCAGCGAGTCCATCACCGCAATGGGCCGGGCTCCCATGGTGAAGATGTCCCGCAAAATGCCGCCTACGCCGGTGGCTGCACCCTGGAAAGGCTCGATGAAGCTGGGATGATTGTGCGACTCGATCTTGAAGGCCACGGCGTAACCGTCGCCGATGTCAATGATGCCCGCGTTCTCGCCGGGACCTTGTAAAACGTAAGGACCGCGTGTGGGCAGCTTCTTCAAGTGCAGGCGCGAGCTCTTATAGGAGCAGTGCTCGCTCCACATCACGCTGAAGATGCCCAGCTCCGTGTAAGTGGGCGGGCGACCAAGCAACTCTACGATGCGCTGGTATTCTTCGGCCGTCAGTTGGTGGGCGGCGATCAGCTCCGGTGTGATCGTCATTGTCGAGCGTGCGAGAGAGCCGCGGCCATGGACTGGAACACCAGTAAGCCGTCCACCGATCCCATCAGCGGGTCGGAGGCCCGTTCCGGATGGGGCATCAGTCCCATCACGTTGCGCCCTGCGTTCAGGATCCCGGCAATGTCGTTCAGCGACCCGTTGGGGTTGTCCAGATAGCGGAATGCCACGCGGTCTTCGGCTTCCAACTCGGCCAGGGTGCGCGGATCGGCCACATAGCAGCCCTCCCCGTGTGCGATGGGCATGCGCACGATCCGGCCTTTGCCGATCTCGGAGGTGAAGGGCGAATCCGCGGTCTCGGTGCGCAGCGCCACCTGGCGGCAGATGAACTTCAGGCCGCGGTTGCGGATCAACGCGCCGGGCAGCAGGCCGCACTCTACCAGAATCTGGAAGCCGTTGCAGATGCCCAGCACCAAACCGCCGTCACGCGCGAAGCGCTCCACAGCCCGCATGACGCGCGAAAACTTGGCGATGGCCCCGCAGCGGAGGTAGTCGCCGTAAGAAAATCCGCCCGGCAAAATCACGGCGTCCACCCCACCCAGGGATTCGGAATCGTGCCAGATGAACTCAGCGGGCTGGCCCAGATTCTGCGAGATGGCCCACCAGGCGTCGTGGTCGCAGTTGCTGCCGGGAAAGACCACCACCCCGAACTTCATGGAGTCTTCAGTCTAGCAAAGCGTCGGACGCTGTGGCGGCGCCCCGGCGCGCTGGATTACTGCGCCGCGACCGCCGTCGCTGGCTTGGCTTTCCGGCGCGAGCTGCGCTTCTCGGCCGGCGGCTGGCGGTCGCTCTTCTTCAGCGCCGGCAAGACCATAGAGGTGACGAATTTCTTTTCGCCGTACTCGTCGAATCGAATGACGATGCGCTCCTCGTCGCAGGAGAGCACCGTGCCGAAGCCGAACTTGCCGTGTTCGACCTGCGCCCCGTGGGGAAAAATCGCTTTCACGCCCATGATTGACCGCCCTGATTTAAATATAACAAATTCTTTAGGATTTGTCGAATTCAGCCGAAACGACAGCTTTACAGACTTCGTCCGACTAACAGAGTTCGCTTATGAGACGCTGGTTGCTGCTGTTTGCCCTGTCGGCCTTGGCCGCCCTTTTAACGGCCGCCCCACGAGACCTGGATCGCTACGCCTTGATCCTGGATGACCCCCCGGTAGCCGAATCCCTGCGCTCGGCTCGCGAGCTGGAAACCGCGCCGGCCCGCGAACTGGCGCAACGCTTGCAACGACGCCAGCGAACGCTACGCACAGAACTGCGCCGGCGCAACATCGAGGTCACGGGCGCCGTGCACCTGTTGTTGAACGCGGTCTTCGTGCGCGCCCGCGAGGAGCAATTGGAACAGTTGCGACGCCTGCCCGGCGTCCGCGCGGTGGCCTACATGCCGCCCATGCGGCTGCATCTGACCCGTGCCCTCGATCTGGCCAATGTACGGGCGGCCTGGAACCGTATCGGCGGCCTCCCCAACGCCGGAGCGGGCGTCAAGATCGGTGTGATTGACACCGGGATTGACCACGAGCACCCCGCTTTTCAGGACCCCTCGTTGCAGCCGCCGCCCGGCTACCCCAGGTGCCCACCCCAGGACTGCGCGTACACCAACAACAAGATCATCGTGGCCCGCAGCTACGTCGCGCTGCTGGCGGCCGGCTCTGCCCCGAATCCGGCCGTGGATTCCCGTCCCGATGATCTCAGCGCCCGCGATCGCGTCGGCCACGGCACGGCGGTGGCCATGATCGCCGCCGGAAACACGGTCAACACACCCTCGGGCACGATTACCGGCGTGGCGCCCAGGGCGTTCCTGGGTAATTACAAGATCTTTGGCTCGCCCGGCGTGAACGACTACACCTTCAGCGACGTGCTGATCACGGCGCTGGAAGACGCACTGCGAGACGGCATGGACATCGTGACGGTCTCGCTCGGCAGTCCGGCGCTGTACGGCCCTCTGGATACCGGTATCGCGTGCGGGGAAGCTGCTTTGCAACCTTGTGACGTGCGCGCCATGGCTGTAGAGAACGCGGTCAAGGCCGGGATGGTGGTGGTGGTCAGCGCGGGCAACGACGGCGACGTTGGACTCAAGTTCCCCACCCTGACCACCATCAACACCCCGGGTACAGCGCCTTCGGCTTTGACCGTGGGCGCGGTCACCAACGCTCACGTCTGGTTTGCGAGCGTACAGGTCAGTGGTGCCGACGCACCCTCGGCGCTGCGCAACATCCCGGCTCGTTTCGGCGACGGGCCGCGCCCTGCCGCGCCGCTGACCGCTCCCCTGCGCGACGTGACGCAGTTTCAAGACGACGGGCGCGCCTGTTCGGCACTGCCTGCCGGCTCTCTGGCGGGCGCCATCGCGCTCATACAGCGCGGGGATTGCACCTTTGCCCAGAAGGTCAACAACGCGCAGCGGTCGGGCGCGGTCGGCGTGATCATCTACCAGCTCGAGGGCCAGGAGGCGATTTTCAGTCCCGCCGGACTGGCAGGGACGGGAATCCCGGCGGCCATGATCTCCAACAGTCGCGGCAAGTTGCTCAAAAGTTTCCTGGCCTCGAACCCGGAGCGAGAGGTGACGCTGGATCCGACGCTTTCGGCCTTGGACGCTCCTGCCGACGAGGTCGCCGCTTTCAGCTCCCGTGGCCCGTCGCTTGGAGAGAACGCGATCAAGCCCGAACTGGTAACGGTGGGCACGGACCTTTTCACCGCCACCCAGCGCTACGACCCGAACAGCGACATCTGGGATCCGAGCGGCTTTACAGCCGTGGACGGGACCAGCTTCGCCGGGCCTGTGGCGGCCGGCGCGGCCGCTTTGGTCAAACAGCAGCGCCCGGCTTTGAAACCCCCGCAGTTGAAATCCGCGCTGGTCAACACGGCGAACCCGCAGGTGCTGGATGACAGTCAGACCGCCTCTGTAACCGCGGTCGGAGCAGGGAAGCTCGACGCCGCTGCGGCGCTGGAGGCCAATGTGGCGGCAGATCCCAGCACCCTCTCCTTCGGCCTCGTGACGCAGGCGACGCTCGGCAGCTCGCGCACGCTGACACTGACCAACACCGGCAACTCACGGCTGTCGCTGACGCTTTCTGTTTCGCCGCGGGTTCAGGACGCGCGGGCACGAGTGGTCGTCAGTCCCCAGACTTTAACGCTAGAGGCCGGGACTTCGGCGCAGGTCGCAGCGCGCCTGGAGGGTAGCCTGCCGGCGCCCGGCGCCTATGAGGGCTTCATCGCCGTTCAGGGCGGAGCACGCACCCTGCGGATCCCGTATCTCTATCTGGTCGGTGACGGCGTGGCCTTCAACGCCTTCCCCATTTTGGGCGACGGCTTCGTCGGGGTGGTCAACGAGCGGATCCCCGGGCGTCTGATCGCCTTCAAGGTTGTGGACCGCTACGGGGCGCCGGTGATCAACGCTCCCGTGCGCTTCCGTGCTACTGTCGGCGGAGGCTCGATCGAGGCCGCCGATGAGAGGACTGACACCTACGGCATCGCCGCTGCCCGAGTCTATCTGGGACCGACCCTGGGGGATCAGCAGTTCGCCGCCGAGGTGGGCGGGCTCACGGTCTATTTCGAAGGTCGCGCGCGCCTGCGCCCCCTCATCGAGACCGGCGGTGTGGTCAACGCCGCCAGCTTCGAACGCGGGCGCGCGGTGGCGCCGGGCTCCTACATCGCCATTTTTGGCCGCGGACTGAGCGACGCCACACGCGTCTTCTCGACGCCCTACCTGCCGCTCTCGCTAGCCGGCGTGAGCGTCAGCTTCGACGTCCCGGAGCGAGGCATCAGTCTGCCCGGGCGCCTGCACTTCGTCAGCGATTCGCAGGTCAACCTTCAAGTGCCCTGGGAGCTTCAGGGCTTGAACTCGGTCCAGATCAAGGTCAGCATCGGCGATATCTCTTCCGCCGTCTACACGCTGCCGCTGAGCGACTATGCGCCTGCCTTTTTCGAGTATCAGGAGGCAACCGGCAGGAGCTTCATCGCCGCTCTGGACGAAAACTACCGGTTGATCGGGAGCGCCAATCCCGCGCGCCGCGGACGCGTGGTGCAGCTTTACGCCAACGGCTTGGGTCCGGTGAACAATCAGCCGCCCACAGGCGAGGTCACGCCGGCCCAGCCGCTCGCCACAACGCCCGTCACCCCGGAAGTGATCATCGGCGGACGCCCGGCTCAGGTCCTCTTCAGCGGGCTGGCCCCTTACATCGTAGGTCTGTATCAGATCAATGTCGTCGTGCCGACGGATGCGCCGGTCGGCGTGCAGCAGGTTACGGTCAGGGTTCAGGGCGTCACCTCGAAGGCGGCATCGCTGCCGATTCAGTAAGCGCCGTCTCTGCTCGCACAGCGGCCTGCTTGGGTTGGGCGTCTACAACAGAATTGCGCCTTCCAGATACGGGACGGCGCGCCCGCGCAGGATCACGCGCGACCCTCGCACCTCGCACTCGATTTCGCCGCCCCGCGCAGAAACTTGAAGCGCGCGTAGAACGGTCTTGCCCAACCGCTCGGCCCAATAAGGGGCCAGCGTGCAGTGGGCCGAGCCGGTCACCGGATCTTCCGGCACGCCGACGGCGGGCGCGAAGAATCGTGACACGAAGTCGGCTTCCTCGCCTGGAGCCGTCACAATCACAGCAAACATCGGAACCTGCGCCAGGGCGGCCATATCGGGTTTGAGGTTGCGCACCTCTCGCTCATTCCGATAGACGACCATGTAGTCCCGCGACTTGAAGACCGCCTGCGGCGTGTTTTGCAAAGCCTCGATGAGACCGGGGGCCGGTTCGGCCGGCTCGGGCGGGCGCGCCGGGAAGTCCATCTCCAGCCATTCGCCCCGGCGGCGCACGGTGAGCGGACCGCTGCGCGTGTGAAACGTCACTTCGTCGAGGGAAGGTTGCAGGTAGCGAAAGACGACGTAAGCGGAGGCCAGCGTGGCGTGCCCGCACAGATCCACCTCCGTGGTCGGAGTAAACCAGCGCAGATCATAACCCTCTTCGCGCCGCACGATAAACGCGGTCTCCGAGAGATTGTTCTCCGCCGCAATGGCCTGAAGCAGCCGGTCTTCGGGCCAGCTCTCCAGCGCACATACGGCCGCCGGATTCCCGGCGAACACGCGATCCGTGAAAGCGTCAACCTGATACAGGGGAATGCGCATCTCCTCCAGCATAAAGTGAAGTCCCACGTCGAGATGCCGTTTTCGGGGAACGATCGCCGAGGCCCTTGCGTATCCCTCATGGGAGGAGTGTGCGCCCATGTACTGCACGCAGTGCGGATTCCAGCTCGAAGACAGCGACCTTTATTGCGCGCGTTGCGGCAAACCCACGCGGCCGGATGTAGCCCCTCCGCGTCCGGCGTCCCGGCGTCTGACGCGCTCCGTGCGGGACAAAAAGCTCGGCGGCGTCTGCGCGGGTTTCGCCCGCTATCTGGAGATGGACGTCACCCTGATGCGCATTCTATGGCTCGCGCTGCTGTTGCTCAGCGGAGGAATCGTCGGGCTGGTTTATTTGGGCGCCTGGATCATCATGCCGCGTGAGGACTCCGTGGCCGCCTAGCCGAGATCCCCCTGCCGCCGCCCGGCTACACTGGTAAGTTACTCCCATGAGACGCGCACCCTTTCTGGCGGCGGTCGCGCTGGTTTGCGCCGCCGAAACCCACGACATTTCCGGGGAACGCATCCGCGCCCACGTGCGCTTCCTCTCGCACGATCTTCTGGAAGGCCGCGGCATCGGCACTCGGGGCGAAGCGCTGACCACCGAATACCTGGCGACACAGTTTGCGTTGATCGGTGCGCGCCCTGCCGGTGAGAACGGTTCGTGGTTCCAGACCGTGCCTTTGATCGGCATCCACACCCAACCCCAAGCCCAGCTCGCGGCGGTGCGCGGCGGGCGCACACTGGCGTTGCGCTGGCTGGAGGACTTCGTGGGCTCCAGCCTGCGCCAGCGCCCCCTGGAGCAGTTCGAAGCGGAAGCCGTTTTTGTCGGCCACGGCATTCAGGCCCCGGAATACGGCTGGGATGATTTCAAGGGCGCCGACGTGCGCGGCAAGATCCTGGTGCTGTTCACCAACGAGCCCTCCTCGACGGATCCCCAGTTCTTCGGCGGGCGCGCCCTGACGTATTATGGGCGCTGGACCTACAAGTTCGAACAAGCCCTACGGGTGGGTGCTCTGGGCGCCTTGATCATCCACACGACGCCCACCGCGGGCTATCCCTGGGGCGTGGTGCGCGGCTCCTGGGGCCGAGAGCAACCCTTCGTGAAGCTGGCGCCCGGCGAGCCGGCGCTGGCTCTGGCTGGCTGGATCACCCAGGAAGCGGGCGACAAGTTGCTGGCCCTGGCGGGGCACAGCGTGACGGAATTGCTGAAGGCATCCGAATCGCGTGACTTCAAGCCCATCCCCCTGGGCGTGCGGCTGCGCGGCCGCCTGCCGGCGAAGATCCGCGAGATCCGAACCCGCAACGTGGCGGCCTCGATCCCGGGCAGCGATCCCGAGCTGAAATCCGAGGCTGTGATCTTCACCGCGCACTGGGATCATTTGGGCGTCGGCGAGCCGGTCAACGGAGACCCCATTTACAACGGCGCGGTGGATAACGCCACCGGCTGCGGCGTGCTGCTGGAGATCGCGCGCGCCTGGGCCGCGCTCGAACAAAAGCCGCGCCGCTCGGCGCTGTTTCTGGCGGTGACCGCCGAGGAGGGTGGGCTGCGCGGCTCGGAGTACTACGCGCAGCACCCCATCGTCCCGCCTGGAAAAACGGCCGCCGCGCTCAACTTCGACGCCTTCCACCCCTTGGGGCTGGTGCGCAGCGTGGTGGTCGCCGGAGCCGAGCGCACCACCCTGTATCCCGTCGTCGAGCAGGTCGCCCGGCGGCTCGGTCTGGAGATCAAGCCGGACCCCCGCCCGGAGCAAGGCAGTTATTACCGCTCCGATCACTTCCCCCTGGCCAAGGCCGGCATCCCGGCCTTCTCCGTCCATCAGGGAGGCGACTTTATCGGTAAAGATAAGGATTTCGCGGAGCGCGTCTTCCGCGAGTTCAACGCCCGCCACTACCACCAACCTTCCGACGAATACCGCGAGGAGTGGGATTTCGCGGGCCTCGAGCTGATCGCGCGTTTCGGCCTGCTGGTGGGTCTGGAGACCGCCAACCTGGACCGGCTGCCCACCTGGAAGGCCGGAGACGAGTTCCTCCCCGCGCGCGAGCGCAGCTTCAAGGCGCACTGAAGCTCAGCCCAGCCGGATGGTCTCCGCTTCGCGCTGCGGCGTCACTCCTCGATAGGCCAGCCGCACCAGCGGCGGCGCCAACAGAGTGGTCATCACGGCCATGAACACCGCCACGGCGTAGATATGGGGGGCGATCACGCCCATCCTCAAGCCGATCTGCGCCACCACCATGCCCACCTCGCCTCGCGGCACCATGCCCAGACCGACCCGCAGCATGCCTGCGCGTCCTAACCTCCACGCCCCCAGGCCGCAGCCCACCAGCTTCGAGAGCACGGCGGCCACCAGGATCACCACCGCCAGCAGCGCTACTGAGGGGGAGGTGAATCCCTTCAGGTCCAGGTGCATCCCGATACCCGCCAGAAAGAAGGGCACCAGCAGTTCGGTCACTCCGTGCGCCAGGTGCTCCACCCGCGGGTGCACGCTTTCTGATAGCGCCATGCCCGCCAGGAAAGCTCCCACAATGGCCGCCACGCCCACATACTCGGCCAAAAAGGCTAAGGCGAACAACAGCACCATGGCCAGGGCGAAGTAGGCTTCGCTGAGGCGCAACCGCGTGTGGGCCCGCGAGACCACCTGGCCGACCGTCCGGCTGCCCCACTTGGCTACCACAAACACGAAGCACATGGCCAGCACCGCCGTGGTCGCCAGGCCCGCGATGTTGACCGCTCCCCGCGCCACGCTGGACACCAGCGCCAGCACTAACAAACCGAGCACGTCGTCAATCACCGCGGCCGCCAGAATCATCCGGCTGGCGACCTCTGCCAGCAGCCCTTTGCTGGCCAGCACCTGCGCCGTGATGCCCACGCTGGTGGCCACCATAGCCGCTCCCATAAAGATGGATTCCAGGTGCGGCTCCCCCCACAGGCGCAGGATCCCCCAGCCCAGCAGAAAGGGAGCCACCACGCCTAGAACCGCCACCAACATTGCCGTTCCGCCGACCTTCAGCAGTTCCGAGGCTTTCACCTCCAGCCCCACGCGGAACAGCAGGAACATCACGCCGAGATCGGCCAGCGCCTTCAGGAAGTCGTTGGGCGCCATCCAGCCCAGCACGCTGGGCCCGATGAGCACACCGGCCAGAATCTCACCCACAATGCCGGGCTGGTTGAGACGCTCAAACAATTCCGCCAGCAGCTTGGCGCTCCCGAAGACCAGCAACATGGCTAACGGGACGCTGGGGGAGTCCCCGGCCGCCACCCACAGCGCCGCCGCCCAGGTCGTGATCACAACCGCCGTCACTTGCTCCTCCTAGCAGATTCCCGCGCCGGCGGCTGACGGATCCACTCCACGCGAAGCGCTGCATGGCCCAGAGCGGAGCGCAAGGCCCGAACCATCAGTTCCTCGCCTACCGGCCCTACCGGCGCCGGACTCTCGTAGCGGATGCGCACCAAAGGCCCTTGGGGCGCGAAAACCAGTTCGTAGTCCACCAGGGGCAGCACTGCCGCCGGCCAGATCTCGTTGATCGCTTGTTGGAGCCGCCTGGTCCATTCGGCGGCTACGCTTTCCAGGTCTGGGGGAGGGGCGGGCTGGGGCGCACGGCGCGCCAGACGTTCTCGCAGCAAAGCCAATTCCTCCTCGCCCGCCACCTTACGCACCGTCAGCTCGACATCCTTGCCCGTGCGCTTCATGACCAGCGATCGCGCTTCTTCGGTGCGCGCCGGATCCACAGGCTCGGTTACGATCAGATGGACACGAATGCGCGCCGGCCCGACGCGGACTTGCTCGGCGACCACCGCATCGGGCGGAGCGATTCTGCGGATGGCCTCTCGCACGGCGCTGCGAGCTACGGTCTCGTCGCGTACCTCCATCAGACCGCGGCGCAGAGGCAAATACAGGATCGCCAGTGCAGCCACCACCATCAGGATGCGCCAGCGCAGCTTGCCGATTTGCGCCACGCCGGCGATCAAGCCGGTCCTCTGCAAGATGTGGTACAAGCGGTCCCTGACGGCGTGCTCGCGGATCGAACGCTCGACTTCCGCGCGCACGTCGGCCGCGTCCATGCGGACCGCGAAGAATACCGCGAAAGCGCTGGCGATGATGGCCGCCAGATTGGTTAGAAACAGCAATCCCGCCCCGTAGATGATGCTCCCCTGAAAGCCGCTGCCCACGCCGAAGCCCACCGTGCACAGCGGAGGCATCAGGGCCACGGCAATCGCCACTCCGGGCAACGCCGTCACGCCGCCGCCTGTGCCCCCGCGGCACACCACGATCGAACCCGCCAGCCCGGAGAACAGGGCTACGCCCAGATCCAGCAGGTTGGGCTGCGTGCGGTTGAGAATCTCGGTTGTGGGCGCGTGGAAGGGCAGCAGCCACACCAGCAGAGCCGAGAGTACGACGGCCCCGGCCACGCTCGCCACCAAGTTCACCAGAGCCTTCAATCCCAGGTAGAGATCGGCGGCCGCCAGCGCCAGCCCGGCGGCCATCAGCGGACCCATCAGCGGGGAGATCAGCATCGCGCCGATGACCACCGCCGGGCTGTTCAGCACCAATCCCAGGGTGGCGATCCCCGCCGAGAAGATCAGCTCCAGCCAGTAATTCAGGCTGGCAAGGTCGGAACCTTCGAAGACTTCGGCGTACAAACGTGGTTTGGCCTGCGGTTGGATGCGCAGGAGCCGCTCCAACTGCGCGCGGATCGAGTGCGCGGCGGTGGTCGCCATAGGTCCATTCTAGGAACTTGGCCTCTCCCGGGTTTGTCCCGCAACCACTCGCAACAAATCGAAAAACCCGGGGAAGGAAACGGCCGCTGCCTCGGCGCCCTCGATCACGCATTCGTCATCAGCGACCAGAGCCGCCACGGCGCAGGCCATGGCAATGCGATGATCCCCGAAGGAATCCACGGTGGCGGCGCGAAAGCGCTGGCGCCCCGGCACACGAAAGCCGTCCGCAGCGACCTCGATGTGCACTCCCATGCGAACCAGGTTCTCCGCCAGGGTGGCGATCCGATCGGTCTCCTTGATGCGCAGCTCAGCCGCGTCGCGCACTTCCAGGCCTTCTTCGCTGGCCGCTCCCAGCACCGCCAGGATCGGGATCTCATCTATCAGCGCCGCCGTCAGCGAGCCCTCGATGCGGCCCCCGCGCAACCGCGAATGACGCACCCGCACATCGCCCCACAACTCGCCCGCCTGCTGCTCCACGCGCAGGATGCGCAGGTCCGCGCCCTGGGAGGCCAGAAAATCCAGCAACGCGGAACGCGTTGGATTCAGGCCCACGCCCTCCAGCGTCAGTTCGGAATCCGGGACCAGTAAAGCCGCCGCGATGAGAAAAGCCGCCGAGGAGAGATCGCCGGGCACGCGCAGATCCCGAGGGGCCAGCCGCGGGCGTCCACGCAGGGAGATCTTGCCCCCGCAAACCTCGATTTCGGCGCCGAACTCGCGAAGCGCGATCTCGGTGTGATCGCGGGTGCGCACCGGCTCGTGGACCGTGGTCACGCCCTCGGCGAACAGGCCCGCAAACAGCACGCAGGTTTTCACCTGCGCGCTGGCTACCGGCAGAGTGTATTCGATGGGTCGCAGACGCGCGCCCCGAATCTCCAGAGGCGGATAGCGCCCCTCGCGCGCCCGGATGGTGGCCCCCATCTGCTCCAGGGGCCGGATGATGCGGTCCATCGGCCGCCGCGCCAGCGACGCGTCGCCGCTGATGCGCGTCAGGAAAGGCTGGCCGGCCACGATGCCGGAAAGCATGCGGATAGTGGAGCCTGAATTGCCCGCATCAATCGTCGCCTCGGGCTCGCTGAGACCCTCCAGGCCACGCCCGTGGATCAGCACATGCTCGGCGGTGCGCTCGATGCGCACGCCCAGGGCCTCCAGGGCTGCCAGCGTGGAAGCGCAATCGCCGCCGCTCGAATAACCGACGATCCGACTGGTCCCCTCGGCCAGAGCCGCCAGCATGGCGTAGCGGTGCGAGATGGACTTGTCGCCAGGCAAGCGCACCGCACCGAAGATCCGGGTCGCAGGAGCAATTCGCTGTTGCATGCGGAATTCTCATTCTAGCGTGCGGGCTGAGTCCGACTCAGTCAATGTAGTGCGGGCCGGCGTTCTTCACCGGGAGTTCGTTCTTCATGCCGTCCACAGCACGGACCTGGAAACTCACGGCCCGAGCATGGTCCCGCATCTGCCACCGGAATTCGGCCTCCTCGCCGGGATCCAGCCACTCCGCCTCGATGGCCCCACGTTGCCGCGTGATCACCTGGCCCTCGCTGGTCATAAAATCCAGGATCAGCTCCAGGCCCTTCAACGGCCTGCCTCCCACGTTGCGCACCTTCCCGTCAATGGTGATCAATCGTTCGGACCGGTGCGCCGCCACCTCCAGGATCTGGACCGCCGGGGGCGCGGGCTTGCGTTTCTGGGCGGCCGCGACGCACAATGTTGCGAGCGCCGCCAGCCACAGGGTGAAGCGGCGCACGGGCCGCCGACCGGACTCGGTCCGTTGTGCAGCCATACCAGCAGTCATAATTCAACAGGAGGTCGAGGGTGGTCAAGGTCAACCGGAGGGAATGGATTTTCGGATCGGCGCTGCTGCCCGCACCGGGCGCTGCGGTGTCATCGCCCCGGGCGGTGGTGATCGCCAGCGCCAACGGTTTGCGCGCCTGCACGCGCGCCATGGAGATCCTCAAAGCCGGAGGCGACACTTTGGACGCGGTCATCGCCGGCGTCAACATCAACGAGGAAGATCCGGAGGATACCTCGGTCGGCTACGGAGGCTTGCCGAACGAAGAAGGCGTCGTCGAGCTGGATGCCAGCGTGATGCACGGCCCTACCCGCCGCGTCGGCGCCGTCGCCGCTCTGCGCGGCGTCAAGACGCCTTCCAGGGTCGCCCGGCTGGTGATGGAGCGCACCGACCACGTCATGCTGGTCGGCGAAGGCGCCCTGCGTTTCGCCAGAGCTCACGGCTTCAAGGAGGAAGACCTGCTCACCGAGAAGGCCCGCCTGGCATGGCTGGTTTGGAAGGAGTCCCTTCGTGACCGCCAGGGTCACAGCAACTGGAGCGACGGCTTGGATGCCCCGGCCAAACCCTCCGCACGTCTGCGCCGTTTGTTCCCCCACGTGGACGAGGCCACGCTGGCCTGGGCCTGGGAGGTGGCCACGCATCCGCCCACCGGCACCATCAACTGCCTGGCTGTGAACGAGAAGGGCGAGATGTCCGGCGTCACCACCACCAGCGGGCTGGCCTGGAAGATACCCGGCCGCGTGGGAGACTCGCCCCTGGCCGGTGCAGGCCTGTGGGTGGATCAGGACGTCGGAGCCGCCGGCGCCACCGGACGCGGCGAGGAAAACATCCGCGTGGCCGGAGCCCACACCATCGTGGAAAACATGCGCCGCGGCCTCTCCCCCAAAGAGGCCTGCCTGGAAGCACTGCGGCGCGTGGCCCGCAACTTCAACAACGACCAGCGCCGGTTAGCCCGTTTCGACCTCACCTTTTATGCGCTCCGCAAGGACGGCGAATACGCGGGGGCATCTTTGTGGAGCGGCGCCTTGCGCGAGGGCAAACTCCTGCCCCGCAGGTTTGCGGTCAACGACGGTACGGGCAGCCGGCTGGAACCCTGCGCCTACTTACTCGAGCGGCGGCCCTGAGCCGCTGGACTGCGGCCGGAATCCTGCCGCACCGCGCGACATTCCTTGCTGCGATAGCGCCGGCCCCCTCTGCAACCGAACAAGGTAATAACTTGGCCACGCCGACAAGCGCCCAGCGCCCGTTGACAGCTTCGAATTCCTTTCCTATCCTGAGAATCGAAACGGGTTGAGTCTCTCTCAGGAGGTCGCCATGCATCGCCCTGTGTTCTTGCGAGCGCTGGCGGGTGTCTACCTGCTGGCGGGACTCATCCGGGCCCAGGAGGTGCGCGCCACCATCACCGGCCTGGTGACCGATCCCACCGGCGCCCCGGTCGCGGGCGCGACCATTACGGTTACCAACGTCGCTCAGAACGTCTCCCTCACTGTCGCCACGAACGAGAGCGGCAATTACGTCACTCCGTTTCTGACCCCCGGCGTCTATCGGCTGACGGTCGAGCAGACCGGTTTCAAGAAATTCGTGCGGGAAAACATCATCCTCCAGGCGCAGGACAAGCTGCGCCTCGACGTCAAGCTCGAACTCGGACCGTTGACCGAGAGCATCACGGTTTCCGAGTCGGTTTCGCTGCTTCAGACCGAAACCGCCACGCGTTCCCAGATCATCGCCAATGAGTTGATCGCCCAGCTCCCCACCCAGGGGCGCAATCCTTTCCAGATCGCCTGGGCGGCGGCGGGCGTGATCAAGGCCGGCGATTGGCGCTATCTGCGTTCCTTCGACATCCTCGGCACCAGCGGCATCTCCATCAGCGGCGGGAAGAACAGGGAAAACGAAGTCCTGCTGGACGGCATTAGCGACGTCCGCGCCGACCGCACCGTGATCCACGTCCCGACCATGGAGTCGGTGCAGGAATTCAAGGTGCTGACGAACACCTACGATGCTCAATACGGCCGCACCGGAGGCGGCATCATCACCATCGTCACCAAATCCGGCGGCAATGACTTTCACGGCACGCTGTTCGAGCACTTTCAGAACGACAAACTCAACGCCAACACCAGCGAGCTGAACCGCGGCGGTCAACCGCGGGCTCCCTTCCACATCAACCAGTTCGGCTTCCAGCTTCAAGGACCGATTTACGTTCCCAAACTCTATGATGGCCGCAACCGCCTCTTCTGGATGCTCTCCTATGAGGGAATGCGGCAGAGAACCGGGGATCCGGGAACCAGGACCTTCCCCTTAATGGAATGGCGCACCGGCGACTTTTCCAATCTCTACAACGCGCAAGGCCAACCTGTGACCCTTTACGATCCGCTCACCACCACCCGCGAGGGTCTGCGCCAGCCCTTCCCCGGCAACCGTCTGCCCGCCAATCGCATCAATCGTATCGCGCTGGAAGTTTTCAAGTACTATCCGCCGCCTAACCGGGAGGGCGAGGGTCCGGCCCGCATCAATAACTACATTTACCGCTCGCGTTGGAACTGCGGCTTCGATCAGTGGATCGGACGGGCCGATTTCGTGTTGAACTCCAGGAATACTTTCTACTTCCGCTACGGACAGAATCCCTTCGCCGAATATCGCGCCCTGGTTTGGCCTACGCCCAACGTGGCCGAACCGACCGGCAACGCGCCCCTGATCCGAAACGGGAGGAACTGGACCTTCGACTGGACCTCCACCCTGAGTCCCCGCATGACCTTCAACCTGCGAGCCGGTTTGAACCGATGGGAAGAGACCACCGGCAACACGTACGGCGCAGGCTTCGATCCCCGCAATCTGGGCTTCGATCCGGCCCTCGTCAGCCAGTTCACGCGCCTGCAATTCCCGCGTTTCGACTTCGGCGTCTATCAATCCGCCGGAGCCGACCGCCTGCTCAACACCTCCACCAACGACACCTACAGCTTCCAACCCAACGCGGCTCTGGTCATCTCTCGACATTACATGAAATTCGGTTTCGAAGGCCGGCAGTACAAAGACAACATCGCCAATCCCGGCATGGCCAGCGGCCGCTATAGCTTCGGCAAGAATTGGACCCAGGCCAACGCCTTGCGCGCGGATGCGGTCTCCGGCAATGAGATCGCCACCTTCTTGCTGGGATATCCCACCAGCGCCTGGGTGGATCGCAACATTGATCCCACTTTCTTGCACCGTTACTACGCCCTGTTTTTCAACGATGACTGGAAAGTCACCCCGCGCCTGACTCTGAACTTAGGCTTGCGCTGGGATTACGAGGCCCCAAACTACGAACGCTACAATCGCATGGTCAGGGGTTTCGATTGGAACGCGCCCAGCCCCATCGCCGACAAAGTCCGCGGCCTGACCCTGAAAGGCGCCGTATTGTTCGCCGGCGTCGCCGGCCAGCCGCGGTATGTCTTCGATCCCGACAGGAACAACTTCCAGCCCAGGATCGGCGTGGCCTACCGACTCAGCGACCGGCTGGTGATCCGCGGCGGTTACGGCCTCTACTACCTGGGCCAGAACGAGAGCGGCTCCACGCAGGGCTTTAGCCGCACCACGTCGGCGGTCGTGAGCACCGACGGCGGACTGACCCCGGCGGTCACCCTGACCAACGCCTTCGCCAATCTGCCCGGCGGCCGGCTGCTGGACCCCATCGGCTCCAGCCAGGGCGCCGCCAGCTTCCTGGGCGAGAGCGTTCCCGGCCAGTACTTCGACCGCCCCCTTCCGTTCTCCCACCAGTATTCCTTCGACATCCAGCGCGAACTGCCCGGGAATCTCCTCCTCGAGGTCGGTTACGCGGGCAACGCTTCGCGCAAACTCCCCTTGGGCGTGGGCCTGAACGCGATTCCGGCCTCGCAGCTCGGCCGGCGCACCCCGGCGGGAACCATTGACACCGCTTATTACACCGAGCGCGTGCCCAACCCGATGGCCGGGCTGATCCCCAATAACCCCACGCTGAACGCTGCCACCATCCCCCGCCAGAACTTACTGGTTCCCTTCCCCCACTATAGCGGCGTCAGCCTCAGCAATGTGCCCATCGGGACGATGCGTTACCACGGCTTCCAGTCTAAAGTAACCAAGCGACTTTCTCACGGCCTCAGCTTCCTGGCCAGTTACGGAATCATGAAGAATTTAGAGCGGGTATCCTTGCTGAACGCCCAGGATTTCGTACTCGCTGACCCCGAGCAGAGCAGACTCGAAAAGCGTTCCGCCGGCACCGTGGACATTCCGCAGAAGTTCACTGTCGTCGGCATTTACGAACTGCCCTTCGGGCGAGGCAAGCCCATCGGCGCTAACTGGCCGCGCAGCCTGGATCTCCTGCTGGGCGGCTGGCAGTTGAACTGGGACATTACTTATCAGAGCGGCTGGGTGGTGGATTATCCCAACGCCCGGCAGGTACGTCCCGGCAGCGCCAAACTGAGCAACCCGCATCCCAACCGCTGGTTCAACACCTCGCTGTGGGACGATCCGGTCACCGGCCGCCGCGTCTCGCCTCAGGAACCGTACACGCTGCGGGACTTCCCCACGCGCTTCAGCGACGTGCGGGTTCCCGGCTACCAGAACTGGGACGCCTCCGTCTCGAAGTATTTCCGTCTCCAGGAGGGAATGCGCTTGCAGTTCCGCTTCGAGATGATCAACGCCTTCAATCACCCCTGGTTCAGCAACATGGCGTCGGTCAACGTCACGGACCCGCGCTTCGGGCAACTCGATCCGACGCAGCGCAATCTGCCGCGCAACATCAAATTGGTCCTGATGCTCACCTGGTAGGCTTAGAGGCCGGCGGACGGCTCGCTGCTGTCCGGCCGGCCTCACATTCGCTTCGCGCGAACCCGGTGGCGCGGAATATCGCGCAGCGTTGTGACCGCGAAGGCCGGTGACGCTGCCGCTGGATGCCTGCCCGAGCCACACAGCTACAGAGTCGCAATCGGAGCTCGATGCTGTGCGCTCTCCGGCGTCGGGCCGGGCAGCAGCTCAGCAACCACCCCGCTCAGGCCCCCGGGCGGCTATCGCTGAACGCGATGTGACGGCCCACCGATTGCACGCCGCGACGGCGGTCGAACCGGCTCGGGCTGACGGCTGGCGCGAGCGCCGTCACCGACTTCGGGCATCGTGGCGTTCGTCCACGCCACGAACCACGGGCTTGACGCCCTTGCGCAGGCGCCGCGGACGCTAAGCCGGCGCGATCCTTCATCGCCACCCGCCGGTCGGCATGGCCCCCGCTATGGCCGGGCCAACGAGCGTGGCAGGGCGGGCCCCTTCATCGGCGACGGCTGCTCGCACACCGTGAGAACGCTTTAGCTCTCGAGTCGCCCATCAGCCTGCTACCGACTCATCCGCAGGCCCTCCGCGCCCGCGCGAAAGCTGGTGGCTTCGAGCCTTCAGGTCGGTCTTGTAACTATCCCGTGCCACAATATTGCGGCAACTGAGGTGTCAATCCCTTCTTCAGGTCAGTCTTATAACGGCTTCCCGAGCCGCTTCCGCCGGGAACGGCAGTCTCAATCCCTTCTTCTTCAGGTCAGTCTTCTAACAGAGTACTCATACCCCCAAGTGTTAGACCGGCTGTCTCAATCCCTTCTTCTTCAGGTCAGTCTTCTAACGCGGGCGCATCAGGAGGGGGCCCATGTACCGTGTGTCTCAATCCCTTCTTCTTCAGGTCAGTCTTCTAACTTCGAAGCTGTCAAACCGAGGGGTCTGGGCTATTACAGGTCTTCGAGTTCGTCCTCGTAAGGCAGATCCAGGTCAATGTATTTTTCCAGGGCGCTGGCGGATACGAGACGGTAGAACCTGACCCCGCTCGGATCAACCAGCGGCACCTGAACGAGCTCCGGACTGACCCACCAGATCAGATCCTTGCTCTCCGGATTCTTTTTCAGGTATTCCACGACCTCCTGAAGGGTCTCGAAGTCCTCTTCGATCTCCTCCAGGTTGGTCGGGTCTCGGTCTTCGTCGTAGTACGTCATGTTCTCCTCACGTAGTCCCAATAGTTGGGTATGCCTCGCGTGATCGCCAGCTGCTGGAACGGATTCTGGAGCCGTAGCCACGTCTCAATCCCTTCTTCTTCAGGTCAGTCTTCTAACGAGCTCCGCTTCGTGGCGGAGCTCGAGGCCCCTCGCGTCTCAATCCCTTCTTCTTCAGGTCAGTCTTCTAACTGAACGTCAGTGACATCTGACGTTCAGCATAGGTCTCAATCCCTTCTTCTTCAGGTCAGTCTTCTAACGTTGTCATTGAGGGCAACCTGCAAGTTACCCTCAGTCTCAATCCCTTCTTCTTCAGGTCAGTCTTCTAACCTGGAAGAGGCACTCCAGAGAGCTGGATCACCAGGTCTCAATCCCTTCTTCTTCAGGTCAGTCTTCTAACACGGAGGGCAACCGACGGCGGCTCTCGACGCTCCTGGGTCTCAATCCCTTCTTCAGGTCAGTCTTCCAACGCGGCTCTCGACGCTCCTGGCGTTAGCCCGCCAGGGTCTCAATCCCTTCTTCTTCAGGTCAGTCTTCTAACATCGGCAACTGGATATAGTTGCCGATTAGGCCTCTCGGGTCTCAATCCCTTCTTCTTCAGCTCAGTCTTCTAACGCTTGAGGTTGGCGAACTCCGGCTGAGAGTTTATGTCTCAATCCCTTCTTCTTCAGGTCAGTCTTCTAACATCGAAGTCCGAAGACAAAAGGCCCGCCGAGAAAAGTCTCAATCCCTTCTTCTTCAGGTCAGTCTTCTAACCAGTAAGATCGCCCTTCTCGACGTCGTGTTGGCCGTCTCAATCCCTTCTTCTTCAGGTCAGTCTTCTAACGGGTGACAAGTCCTAAGTCACCCCCAAAGCCTATGAGGTCTCAATCCCTTCTTCTTCAGGTCAGTCTTCTAACGCCCCTACGCCCGGGCGTGCATGGGCGTGGGGGCCGGGTCTCAATCCCTTCTTCTTCAGGTCAGTCTTCTAACGTCAAAGGCTGGGGATAAGGACGTTAAATAGTCTCAATCCCTTCTTCTTCAGGTCAGTCTTCTAACTGTGTCCGACGGAGGTTGGGGGTAAGAGTGTCAGTCTCAATCCCTTCTTCTTCAGGTCAGTCTTCTAACGCCCGTTTTGTGGTAGGGTTTGCCTCGAATGGCGTCTCAATCCCTTCTTCTTCAGGTCAGTCTTCTAACTCTGTTATCCGGGAGAAATCCTCCCGGACGTTAACGTCTCAATCCCTTCTTCTTCAGGTCAGTCTTCTAACTTGACGACCGGGGTCTTGTCACGCGGTTCGCTTGGGTCTCAATCCCTTCTTCTTCAGGTCAGTCTTCTAACCGCATCACGAAGTGACGAACGCGGAGCAAATCCGTCTCAATCCCTTCTTCTTCAGGTCAGTCTTCTAACGGGGTTGCGAGTGCGGCCTCGAGCACACCGGGGCCGTCTCAATCCCTTCTTCTTCAGGTCAGTCTTCTAACTGCATTCGCCGAAGATCCTCGTTATGAGATCACGTCTCAATCCCTTCTTCTTCAGGTCAGTCTTCTAACCCGGCAGGGTATCGCGGGATCCGCCCGCAGGAAGAAGTCTCAATCCCTTCTTCTTCAGGTCAGTCTTCTAACCTTCGAAGCGGCGGACTACTGCCGCCGCAATCTCCAGTCTCAATCCCTTCTTCTTCAGGTCAGTCTTCTAACCTCGATAAGCCTCAAGATCTCCTCCTGATATGTCTCAATCCCTTCTTCTTCAGGTCAGTCTTCTAACGTGAGATGCGGTTTCGAGGTTACATCCGAGTCTCAATCCCTTCTTCTTCAGGTCAGTCTTCTAACGCCTCCGTCAGGAGGCCTCCGGTGCGGACTACTGGTCTCAATCCCTTCTTCTTCAGGTCAGTCTTCTAACGGCGCTCTCCGAGAGGCCGTCTGGGCCCTCACGTCTCAATCCCTTCTTCTTCAGGTCAGTCTTCTAACCGAGGCCCCCCGCAAGGAGTGCGGGTGCGGCCTGTCTCAATCCCTTCTTCTTCAGGTCAGTCTTCTAACGGCCGCTCACGGACCCGCCTCGGGCTGGCCTGGTCTCAATCCCTTCTTCTTCAGGTCAGTCTTCTAACTTCCAGAGCGGTCTACTCGGCCCGCGCCGGGAAGGTCTCAATCCCTTCTTCTTCAGGTCAGTCTTCTAACACCGATGAGACGGCATGGCTAGAGATCTCTATGTCTCAATCCCTTCTTCTTCAGGTCAGTCTTCTAACGGCGTCAGGTACGCGTTTCCCCCACGGAAACCAGAGTCTCAATCCCTTCTTCTTCAGGTCAGTCTTCTAACGTGATTCTCACCGACCACCTGAGGGCCGCAATCGTCTCAATCCCTTCTTCTTCAGGTCAGTCTTCTAACGCCAAAAAGCTCTGCTCCAGGGCGGTCTACGTCTCAATCCCTTCTTCTTCAGGTCAGTCTTCTAACAAGAAATCACCGCGGATTCTGCACATATCACACGAGTCTCAATCCCTTCTTCTTCAGGTCAGTCTTCTAACTCCGAGGTCGGCTCCGAGACCCGCCGGGAACAGTCTCAATCCCTTCTTCTTCAGGTCAGTCTTCTAACGGCCCGGGTGGACTACTACCTGGGCCGCCTCGTCTCAATCCCTTCTTCTTCAGGTCAGTCTTCTAACAGCCGGCCCCATACCCGCCTGAAGAGCCGGCCCGGGTCTCAATCCCTTCTTCTTCAGGTCAGTCTTCTAACGCCGCCTCCACACTCCCACCCCCTATTTCCCCATGTCTCAATCCCTTCTTCTTCAGGTCAGTCTTCTAACGATAGCGGAGGTGAAGAATGGAATTTCGTTTGGTCTCAATCCCTTCTTCTTCAGGTCAGTCTTCTAACACTTTTTTTTTCTCGCATGGGACTTGACAGGCGTCTCAATCCCTTCTTCTTCAGGTCAGTCTTCTAACCTCAGGGCAGAGGGATTTCGCCGGGTGCTCCTGTCTCAATCCCTTCTTCTTCAGGTCAGTCTTCTAACGACTCTATCCGTTTACTTTCCAATCCAATATTTCGTCTCAATCCCTTCTTCTTCAGGTCAGTCTTCTAACGCCCTCACGGAGGGCAACTGGCGGAGGCTCTCGAGTCTCAATCCCTTCTTCTTCAGGTCAGTCTTCTAACGCCCTCACGGAGGGCAACTGGCGGAGGCTCTCGAGTCTCAATCCCTTCTTCTTCAGGTCAGTCTTCTAACGCGATTATTCGCAGCGGTTCCTCAAGGACCCTGTCTCAATCCCTTCTTCTTCAGGTCAGTCTTCTAACGTGTGAGTGGGGGCGCTATCGTATTGAACATGTTCGTCTCAATCCCTTCTTCTTCAGGTCAGTCTTCTAACGCCCTATTATCGGCATTGATTCCGAGTCCACCGGGTCTCAATCCCTTCTTCTTCAGGTCAGTCTTCTAACGCCCTATTATCGGCATTGATTCCGAGTCCACCGGGTCTCAATCCCTTCTTCTTCAGGTCAGTCTTCTAACGTTTGTCCCGGCGGAGGGCGGGACATCCTACGTCTCAATCCCTTCTTCTTCAGGTCAGTCTTCTAACGGGTCGTATTGTCGCGAGCGGCGGTCCTACATCAAAGTCTCAATCCCTTCTTCTTCAGGTCAGTCTTCTAACGGAGGAACAGGCGGCTTCTCAGGCGCGGCCTGAGGTCTCAATCCCTTCTTCTTCAGGTCAGTCTTCTAACTTATGCGACGCGCGCGTGACTACCGCGTCTATGTCGTCTCAATCCCTTCTTCTTCAGGTCAGTCTTCTAACGCAGCGACTCGTCTCGAACATTAATTCACGATTAGTCTCAATCCCTTCTTCTTCAGGTCAGTCTTCTAACGCTTTCACTCCCAACCGCTGCGATAATTCGTAGGTCTCAATCCCTTCTTCTTCAGGTCAGTCTTCTAACGTTTACGCCGCGTAGGCCTAGGAGCCTACGCGGCTGTCTCAATCCCTTCTTCTTCAGGTCAGTCTTCTAACTCGCAGACCGGTTCATCTTCTTATCATCGCGGCCGTCTCAATCCCTTCTTCTTCAGGTCAGTCTTCTAACCGTAA
>FWWM01001361.1_pt1 | contig 71335 bp, 66 predicted proteins | sample 2228351 | NCBI WGS metagenome assembly FWWM01 (sample SAMEA103939774, study PRJEB20133) | metagenome | reverse complement strand
CAAATCTTTTCCCGAATGCAGTTCTTCTTCTTGAAATCTGATAAATGTAACTCCGGGCTTTCACATCATGTCTTGCGTGAAAATTTTTTGCTGCCTTCTGCACTTCAATAATGTTTATATCGTGAGGAAGCGAATCATTTAATCTGAGTTTAATAATTTCGGGCGCCAAAACAGTTTTTACATCCAGATGAGCAACCTGACATAAAGCATGCACGCCACTATCAGTTCTGCCAGAACCTTGTAAGTCTTTAAAATCGTCCCCGAAAATTTTTTTGCATGCTTTAATCAATTCCCCCTGAATTGTTCTGGCATTTGGTTGTTTCTGCCATCCGGAATATCTCGTTCCTTCATATTCAACGAATAGTTTGAATCTGGAAAAATCTTTTGGTTCTGTATGTTTCTTTTCCGGAAGACGGACATTTGATTTTTTGTAAGTGTTTTTGCTCATTTTAATTTCAGTATATCCTCAGCATAATCAAATTGTGTTTCATAAATTCTTACCTTCACAGAACTAACATTATCAGGTAATCCGGATTTACTAATTTCATTCAGCATATACTTGCATATATTTTCTGCAGTCGCATCAAAACTGACAACAACTTTTTTTGAATTAATTTTTTCAAGAAACTCAAGAACTGGATTGTCGTTCCTGTTAACCATAAATGCATGATCAAGATTGCTTATAATTGGATTGATTATTTTCTCAACATCATAATAATCAATAACCATCTGATCTTTGTTTAATTCCCCTTCAAACTCAACAATCATTTTATATGAATGACCGTGAATATTTTTACAAAGACCAAAATGATCGGGTAAACGGTGCCCCATTTCCCAACGAAATTCTTTTGCTATTTTCATTTAAATTTTTCCAAATTGTTTAATACTTTAACTTAGCTAAAAATGACTGACATTCTGATTCCGGTTTAGCAGTAAAAGAGTTCCAAAATCAGAAAAGCGAGATTCTTAATAATGATTTTCTCCTGTAAGAATAACCACTGAAAAACCTACACGCCTTTAGTTTCAGGATGCCAGATGTATTTATGCATTTGAAGCTGAAATCTGACAGGCAGATTATCTTCAAGTATCCAGTGAACAATTTCAGATGGTTCTATTTGACCAAAGACCGGTGAAAAAAGAATAGTGCATTTTGATGCTAAATCATATTGATTGATAATCCCTTTTGCCCAGTCAAAATCTTCACGGGTTCCGATAACAAATTTTACTTCATCAATTGGTTTAAGAAAATAAATATTATCGTAAAGATTTTTTTTCATCATACCACTTGAAGGACACTTTAGGTCCATAATCACTTTAACTCTTGGATCAATTCCATTAATCGGAAGACTCCCTCCGGTCTCAATCATTACCTGATAATCCAGATAACAAAGTTTTCTCATCAGTTCAAGGCATTCTTCTCTCTGAACCAGTGGTTCCCCGCCGGTAATCTCGATAAGCTTGCATTTGTATTCTTTTATTTCAGCGATTATTTCTTCGACAGTACAATCTCTTCCCTCGTAAAAAGCGTAAGCAGTATCACAATATGTACAGCGCAGGTTACAGTATGTAAATCTGACAAATACACAGGGAAGACCGGCAAATGAGCTTTCCCCTTGAATGGAAAAATAAATTTCGTTGATTTTTGCCATCAGGTTTCCTTTCAGATCTAACTGTTTAGGTAATTTTATTTCAAAATAGGCACACAAAATTAGCAAGCGACGGTTTGACATCAAATGAACGAAGCTATATATTTGTGCCCAAAATTCAGGAAAAAATCAGGACTAAGTAATGGCTCATCATAAATCGGCTAAAAAGAGAATCAGATCAAGCGAAAGAAAAAGACTTGTTAATAAAATGGCTGAATCAAGAATTAAAACAATGTATAAAAAAGTTTTAGCCACTGATAAAAAAGAAGAAATTGAAAAACTTTATAAAGAAGCAATTGCTCTGATTGACAGAAATTCTGCTAAAGGGATTATTCATAAGAACAATGCTTCGAGAAAAAAAGCCGCACTAACACGACATTTTAATAAAGTTTCAGCAAGTTAATCTGAAGCCCTCAGAGATGGGGGCTTTTAAGTTTACATTATTTCTTACTTCATCATTTTTATTTAAACTGAAAAGATTTTTTCATCAATACACAAACCGCAGAAAATCAAAACTATCCGAAGTATCTGCACGCAGAGAACATTAATTTAATTATCCAAACTTTAAGGTGAACTTTGTTTCTTATTTTCTTAGATTTCGATTGAATATTTTTAATTATGACACGAAATGGATAAGATTAAAATACTTGTTGTTGAAGACGAAGCAATTATAGCAAAAAATATAGAATCAAAGCTTATAAAAGCCGGTTACGATGTTGTTGATACTGTTTTTACCGGTAACGATGCTGTCAAATCGGCTATTGAAAAAAATCCGGATATAATTTTACTTGATATTAAACTTAAGGGGGAAATTGGCGGCATTGAAGCAGCTGAGAAAATAAAACTACATAAAGACATTCCGATTATCTATCTTACTTCCTACACCGACGAAGACACTTTTGAGAAAGCTAAGCTAACAGAGCCGGCTGCTTATCTCTCAAAGCCTTTCAATCTTGATGAACTGAACAGAATAATTCAGCTAACACTTTTCAACCATAATATAAAAAAAGAGCTGATAGATACTAAACGAAGATATGAATTGGCTGTTGAAGCCGGTAAAACCGGAGTTTGGGAATTTATTCCATCAGAAAGAAAGACAATTGTTGACAGCGGATTTCTTAAATTGATGGGCTTAAAGGATGAATTAAAATCAACAAGCGGAACTGAATGGATAAAATTTATACCTGCTGAGGACCTTGAAGCAATTAACTCCAAATTAAAAGAATTAGTTGCCGGGAAAATTGATCATTATTCTTTTGATCACAGAATAATCAGAGTTGATGGCGAAATACGATGGGTAACCTCGATGGGCAAACTGGTTAAGGACAATGAAGGCAGCCCGATAAAAATTATCGGGACAATAACAGATATTACCGAGCTGAAAGAAAGCGAAAGAAAACTCAAACATCACACTGTTGAGCTGAAAAGAAGTAATGTAGCAAAAGATAATTTCTTTTCTATAATTGCGCACGATCTCCGGAATCCATTCCACACCATTCTTGGTGCTTCCGAACTACTGGCAAATTATTCTTCTGAGATGAATCAGGAAGAAATCCGGCAGACCGCCGAAAATATTTATCGTGCAGCAAGCAATGTTTATAACCTTCTCGTAAATCTCCTTGAATGGTCAAGATTCCAGACTGGAAAACTTGAAGTAAAAAAATCTCAGTTTAATCTATGTGAAATTGTTAATCAGGTTATTGAACTTTACTCAGAACAGATTGAGAGGAAAAAGTTGAATGTTTATAAAAATTGCGATCAAACTTGTGATGTATTTGCAGATAAATATATGATTGAATCTGTGGTGAGAAATCTGATTTCAAATGCAATAAAGTTTACTCCAACCGGAAGAAGCATTGAAATAAACTGTCAGAATTTAAACGATAATTTTACAGAATTTTCTGTTAAAGATTATGGTGTCGGAATACCTAGAGAAATTCAGCAAAAGCTTTTCCAACTCGACGCCCAGATTTCAACACGGGGCACTGATGAGGAAAAAGGAACCGGTTTGGGCTTGGTATTATGTAAAGATTTTATTGATAAAAACGGCGGCACAATTTCTTTTGAAAGTGAAATAGGAAAAGGTTCTATTTTCATAGTAACTATTCCCAAAAAATAATTCTATCAGAAATTAAGGAAACTTTTATGAGCGATCTCAATATTGTATTTATTGGTCTCGGGCTCATCTTATACTTTTTTTTCGTACTTGCCACTTCAAGAAATGCAATCTTTAAGGGATACAATGGAATTATTTGGTTCTTATTTTCTTTGGTTGTTCCTCCTTTTGCTTATCTGGTTAACTCCCTGCTTCCGGTTAAAGAACAAAAAAGTAAGGAAGAATACAGTTCATTTGATAACATTGTTCTTGAACTGACACAACCATTTATAGATCTTGCCCATACTTCTCGCGCCTTGTTAGGTGTGAATGTTTCCTATGTGCTTGAAGGTTTAACCTACTTTGGTGTACTTGGTTTACTTGCAATTTATTTTAATGAATTCATTGGATTAAACGATATCGATGCAGGAAGAATGGTTGGAGTATTGACTGCGGGAATTACTCTTGCAATGTTGTTTTTAGGAGCCACTGTTGACTGGATCGGATTAAGAAAATCTTTGCTGATTGCACTATCTCTTATGCTTGCCGGTAGAATTTTTCTAACTATAGCACCATCTGCGGGGCAACCGGGTTTGTGGAGCTCAGCTCATTCCATTGCAATGCTTGGTATCCTTCTCATTGTTCTCGGATATGGAATTTATCAACCCGCCTGCTATGCCGGAGTTAAACAATTAACTGATGAAAAAACCGCGGCAATGGGTTATGCAATGCTCTATGCGCTGATGAATCTTGGCGGATTTTTGCCGGGAATTATTTCTCCGCCTGTAAGAAAGTCTTTTGGAATAACCGGTGTTTATTGGGTTTATGTGGCTTTAACTGTTTTAGGAATTGCTGTGGTTTATTTCCTTATTACAAAGATTGCAGTCAAAGAAGCCATTTCAATTAAAGGTGAGGATTATGTTAAAGCTCAGAAAGAAGAAAACGACCAAATGTCCGGAATGTCAACAAAAGAAAAAATTATTTTCTACTTCAAAAATTTTCCTCTGCGAGATTTAAGATTTCTTTACTTTATCTTCATTTTAATATTTGTACAAACTCTTTTTGCTCATAACTGGTTAACAATTCCTCAATACACAAGTCGGGCATTTGAGGGATTTGTAAGTGAGAACTTTGAATTTTTTGTCAATCTGAATCCCATTCTGATTTTCATTCTTACTCCAATGGCTGCAGCTATAACGGCAAAGAAAAATGCTTATGATATGATGATAATCGGGACATTCGTTATGGCAGCTCCGACTTTTATTCTTGCGCTTGGTCCGAATATTAATACTCTTATTGCTTACATTCTTATTATGACAATTGGTGAAGCAATTTGGCAACCACGATTCCTTCAGTGGGTGGCTGAAATTGCACCAAAAAATATGACCGGAATTTATATGGGAATTGGTCAATTCCCCTGGTTTTTAACAAAAGTAATCACAAGTCTTTACTCGGGTTGGTTCCTGATGAAATATTGCCCGGCTGATAAACCGCCTTCAGAAATGAATACGGAGATGATGTGGTTCATTTACGGTTTGATTGCAATTGTTAGTCCTGTTGGTTTATTGATTGCAAGGAAATGGATGTTGAAAGGATTTAAAGTAAAGCATCAGGAGTAAAGTTTATTTAATTGCTAATCACAGGCTCGTTTAAAAAATAGTAACGAGGCAAAAATGAAAAGTACTAAACGGCCTTTAATTGTATGTTTAACAATTGCTTCTTTTATTCTACTAAGTTGCTCAACCGTAACTTATGATACCATATATCCCACTCTTAAAGATGGACAATATGACAGCGAATTTCCATATCGTTCCACTTCTGCGGAGCTTGAAAAAATAAGTAACTCGATTCAAAGGATTATTTCATCTGCATTTTACAGGGTATATATTTTTGATCTCGGCGATAATTACACAATAGAAGACATAAGTAAATATAAATTAGAAAAGATAGCAGCAAAGGAAATACTAACGGATAATTCGAGTTCCGGCACAGCTCTGGTGGTGTATTCTGAAAGTGGGAATGTTGCTCTGGTAACCTGTTCACACACTATTAACTTTCCTGATTCTGTTATTGTTTACAAAGCCGATGCGAAGGGAAATCCAACTAAATTTATTGAGTCAATATCAATTAAAGAAAGACAGGTTATTTATGTTGCCGGTTTTCCGGAAGGTAGTACAGTTGATATACTTATTGATGACCCTAAAACTGATATAGCAATAATCGGAAGAAAATACGGAGCACAGAGCGGAACTCATTTTCCATCCTTTAAATTAAAGATTGGAAAAGCCAAGGACCTTGAGTGGGGAACTTTTGTTTACTTGCTCGGTTTTCCGATGAATAATAAAATGATAACCAAGGGAATAGTAAGTAGTCCGAATAAAGATGATATCGGCTCGTTCCTGGTTGATGCTATAATTAATCCTGGGTTCAGCGGCGGAATCGTCCTGGCAATAAGAGATGGAGTACCGAATTTTGAACTGGTCGGAATAGTTCAATCTGTTCCGGAAGAGAAGGAAGATATGCTTTATCCGGATATTTCTGATAAAGGTGCAAAATATAATCCGGTTATTCCCTACAGAGGAGAAATTTATGTTAAAAAGCATTCATCAATCAGGTATGGAATAACAAGAATAATTCCTGTTGAAGCGTTGATAAAACTGATTGATGATAACAAATCTAAACTTATAAGGGAAGGTTTTCCGATTTTTCAGTAAACTGAGGGAATGTATTTCTAATTCACACTTAATACGATATGTTTTCTTTGGTGGAAAATTACTACTCTTACACGGTAATAAAGAGATCTTTGGATCACAAAAATTTGAAAAACTCCGCGGAAAAATTTTTCTGCTTTTTATTCTGCAATTATACTTCCCCCCAAGCAATAATCATCCTTATAAAATACTGCAAATTGTCCCGGTGCAATTCCCTGATCCTCCTGATCGAGAATCACTTTGGCTTTATCACCATTTATTTCAAGGACACAATTATAAAATTTTGCACCGTGCCTTATTTTCACTTTAAGAGGTTCGCCGCTTTCCGGTCTATCTGAAATCCAGTTAAACTTGCTTACCCAAAATTCATTTCTTGCCCGATTGTGAAGATCCTGTTTTGAAATATAAATTACATTTTTAGATACATCTTTCTTAACAACATACCACGGACCTCCGCCAAGACCTAAACCAGAGCGCTGCCCGATTGTATAAAAATAATATCCTTTATGCCTGCCTAAAATTTTCCCTGATTCATACTCAACAATATCCCCCGGAAATTCTCCGAGATGATGTTTAATAAATTCGTTAAAACTTATTCTTCCAAGAAAACAAATTCCCTGACTATCCTTTCTCTGCATATTCGGAAGATTATATCTTTTAGCAAGTTCTCTGATTTGTTTTTTGGTGAACTTACCTATTGGAAACAATGCTCTTGAGAGTTGTTCCTGTGTAAGATATGCGAGAAAGTAAGTCTGGTCTTTAACCGGATCGGGCGAAGTCTTTAATAAATATTTTCTATTCAGTTCAACGACATTAGCATAGTGACCAGTGGCTACTTTTATAAATGACGAATCAATTTTGTGAAAGAATTCTCCAAATTTTATTAAGCGGTTGCAGAACATATCCGGATTTGGTGTTCTGCCTTCTTTAATTTCTGAAATTGTGTAACTGACAACTTTATCCCAGTATTCAGTTTGAAGCGGAATAATTTCCAAAGGTACATCTGCCTGTTTACAAACTGCAGAAGCAAAGCTTAGATCTTCTTCCCACGGACAATCACCAAGGAAGGAAAATTCATCCTGTAACCAGATCTTTAAGTAGAATGCTGTTACATCGTATCCTTCATCCTTAAGTAAACGAAGTGAAACGGAGCTATCGACACCACCTGATAATAATACTGCGACTTTCATTTCATTTAATATTTATTAAATCAAATTTACTAATAAAAGAGAGCGGTTTCAGGTCATTTTTTTCTGATTTTGGAACTGATTTTTTGAAGTGCTTCAATCTTATCATCATACAATTTTTTATCAACCTTGCTTAATATCAGTGCAATCAATCTGGTAGCATTTTTTATTCTATGCGAAAAGGTTATACAAATGCCTGTTTTTGCATCACAGATTTTCATCATTCCTGAAACTCTTCCATCAAATATTCCTCCTGAAATGGACTTGATGTTATTAAAGTAAATTATTACCTCTTTTTTTCTGAACATAAAGTCTGTACAGATAAGTTTTTCATTATCGGATTTAATTAAGAAAGGAAATGTTTTATAAAGCAAGAAGTAGAATTTATTCGTAAAATAGATTATCAGCATTGTGATAATAATCGGAATAATCAGGATTGTATTTTTATCCACATTGATAATCAGCGGGAATAAATTAATTATCATCAGGAAAGTGATAAATATATTTCCGTAGCGATAAAGTATTCTGATTATAAACGGATAATTAAAGGTTTCCATATAAAAAATATTTTGTCGTTCAAAGATAAAAAATTATGATGACGAGTTTATGAATATATACTAATCTTCAACATGCAGGTAAGGAAGAAGAATAGTGAAAATGGTTCCATTGGGTTTATTATCAGAAATAATTATTTCGGCACCTATTTCATTGAATACTGATTTTACCAAACTCAATCCAAGACCATAACCCTTAATTCCCATCTTCTCGACAATTTCAGATCTGTAAAACCTTTGGAATACTTTGTCTTTTTCTGAGTCCGGAATACCTATTCCACGATCAATTACTTCTAACCTGATTCGGGAATTATCTTTATAGAGTTTTACCCCAACTTCCTCATTTTGTGTAGAATATTTTATAGCATTCGTAATCAGATTTTGAATTGCCATAAAAACTTTTTCAGAGTCTCCCTTAATATAAATATCATCTTCAACGGTGTAGATTATTTTGTTATGGCGGAAGGATGATTTAATATCATTAATAATCAGTTTACTTAGATTAAAAACAGTTGTTGAATTAATTTTACTTTGTGAACCTCTGGTTAATAGTAATAGTGTTTTTACTATGTTTATCATATGTTCGGTTTGAGTTTTCAAATCGGAAAGAGTAGAACGATACTCGTCTATTGTTCTGTCCTTCTTCAGAAGATAGTCCAGATCGGAGCGAATCGCAGTAAGTGGATTCATCAATTGATGGGAAGCCTGAGCAGTAAAGTTTGATAATTCATTAACATGCAATGATATTCTATCCAATAAGCTGTTCAGAGTATCCCTGAGTCTTCCCATTTCGTCTGTACTTTTTGAATTTATGTTAATTCGTTTTGTGAGGTCGGTACTTGAGATTTTGTTAGCTTCATCAATTATCTGATTAAATGGTTTGTAGCTTTTCTTCGCGATTACATAACTGCTTATGATGACAAAGAAGATCATTGCCGGAAAAACCAATAGATTTATTTTCAGGACTTCTCCCATCATAATGTCAAGATCTTTAGCAAAAATACTCAATTGAAGAATTGCAACTTTGTTATTCAATTCATCTTTCAGAATTGTATATCCCACGCGCAGTTTTTCCTTGTTAACCTCATTAAACTCGAACAAGTATTGTTCATCGGTAGAAATAATTTTTCTGGGAATCGGGTGGAAAAGAGATAGGTTTTTGCTTTCCAACAAACCATTTCCATTTAAATCATATATTTGAAGAAAAAAGGGTTGCTGGGTAATATAAGTCAGATCCGATTCGTTAAGCTCGCGAAAGCTTTTAATTTCAATTGATGATGATGTAACGGCCAGAGTTTCTTTAATTTTTTCTATTTCATGTTTTAATCTTTGATCGAGGTTTTCCGTTAAGACATAGTTAAGTATACTAATCAGGGCAATGTTAAAAATAATCAAAAGCAGAGTAGTTATCAGAACATTATTCAGTATGAGCTTTTTAATTGTGTCGGAAATGAATGGTATTTGAAATTTAATCTGCAATTAATGAATAACCTTCGCCATAAATTGTTTTAATATATTTTTTCCCGGTACCTTCTTCTAATTTTTTTCGAAGATTTTTAATTGTTGCCTCACAAATATTTGTTTGAGGAATAAAGTTGAGATTCCAGACATTTTTGCACAATGTTTCTTTAGAAACTATTTCTCCTTTTTTCTGAACCAAAAATTTTAACAGATCAAACTCTTTATCTGAAAGGTGTATTTGTTTTCCATCTTCTGTGATAACGAGTCTTCTCGATAAATCAAGCTTAAAATCTTCAAATTCAATAATATCTTTAGACAAACGGTATCGTCTTAAAACGGCATTAATTCTTGCCATAACCTCATCAAATGAAAAAGGTTTGGTAATATAATCATCAGCCCCGGCACTGAACGCCTCAACTTTATTAGCTAAATCTCCTAAGGCTGTTAGTAAAATAATAGGAATCTGACTTCCTTTCTTACGAAGAGCTTTACAAACATCCAATCCACTAAGCTTAGGCATTTTCCAGTCAAGTAACAGCAAATCAAATTCAATTTCATCCATAAGTTTCAGAGCCATTTCTCCATCATAAGCGATCATAGCGTTAAAGCCTTCATCACGAAAGTTTTTCTTTAATGATTCAGCTATTTGTTGTTCATCCTCTGCTATTAGTATGTGCATTTTGTTCAAATTTTTTTGGCAAAATTTATCTTAATCAAATGAATTAATGAAGCCATAAAAAATGAAAAAATTTTCATGATTGTTAACTTTTCACTTCAAACAACTAATAATAGATTTGGATTGGACATATAAAATTGTTCAAAAAAATCAAGGAGTATTATTATGAAAATCAGGTTACTTTTGTTGATCCCGATTTCACTTCTGGTTCTGAGCAGTTTTAATTCATTCGCTCAGAATTATGTTGGTTCAAATGTTTGTATGGCATGTCATAATACAAATAATCCAAATGTTGGTTATAACATTTGGGAAGAGTATATGAAATCAGGCCATCCATATAAATTAAATGCAATTACAAACAATCAACCGCCAATATTTCCTCAAAATACAAGCCCCGGAGTACCAACTCCACCACCGGGTAAAAACTGGTCAGATTTTAGTTATATGGTCGGAGGCTATGGCTGGAAAGCAAGATTTGTTTATCCAAACGGATTAGTATATACTGAATCTGCTGAAGCTCAGTATAATTTGGAAACTCAGCAATGGGTACCATATAATCAGGGAACAACAACCAAATACAATTACAGTTGTTTCAAATGTCATACAACTGGTCCTTCACCCAATGGTTCGTGGACAGGAAATCCGGCCGATAGTATGGGTACTTTCAGTGAGCCCGGAATTCGTTGCGAAGGATGTCATGGTCCAGGCAGTGATCATATTTCAAATCCAATCAATGTCAAACCACCGATTCAGGGAGATAATCTGAGAATTACTCGTTGCGGAGATTGCCATCAAAGAGGTGGTGTAACAAATCAAATTCCTGCAAGTGGTGGATACATTCAGCATCACGAACAGATAAATGAAATGCGCGCTTCTAAACATGGTGATGGACAGGGAGCAGACTTAACTTGCGCTTCGTGCCATGAAGCTCATATTCCTTTGAAATATAATCAAACAGCATCCACACATAGCGCTATTAAAACCAGATGCCAGGATTGTCATACAGATAAACAAGTTTTAGTCAATGGTCAGCCAAAATCAATTGATTGTGTTGATTGTCATATGGCACCTGCAGGAAAATCAGCCGTTGGAAAGGTAATTGGAAATGGTAGAAGAGGTGATGTAAAAACTCATATCTTTGGTATAAATATCAATCCGGTTACTTACACCGCAATGTTTACAAGTGATGGTTCCAAAGTTCAGTTAGACTCTAATGGTTTGGCTTATGTTACTCTGGATTTTGCCTGCTTACGATGCCATACTGATAAAACCGTTGACTGGGCTGCACCTTATGCACAGAATATACATACTGAAGGAATTAATGACATTCATGATTCTAAGAATCTGCCAAATGAATATGCATTAGAACAAAATTATCCGAATCCTTTTAATCCCTCTACAACAATTAGATTCTCCTTACCCGCATCAACTCAGGTTAAACTTGATATCTACAATATGAATGGAGAGTTTATTACAACCTTAGTAGAGGATTACATGCCAGCAGGAAATCACAGTATTCAATTTATTCCGGATGGTCTTTCAAGTGGTGTATATATCTATAAATTGATAGCTGGTGAAAATAGCTTTTCTAAGAAGATGGTATTTCTGAAGTAATACTTTCGTTCTTTCCTTAGAACTCCGAAAAATCGCCCCTCCAAACAGGGGCGATTTTTTTTTAATTATTTTTTGATTTATGTTCCTTCTTACTGACCATCTTATATTTCACTTCTTTATTAACTGTATTTCACAAACATTAAAGGAAGATTTCAGTTAATAACTGCACCAAGTCCTTTAATCTGATAAATAGTTACAGGTCCTGTAACAGTAGCCGGGTCGAATTCTTTGCCTGATTCTTCAGCAAGATGTTTGTAATACTCAACAGCTTCTTCTTTTGTAAGTTCAATTTTATAAACAGTTCCTTCGACAGTGGCGTTTTTACCTTTTGCCGACATCGGGAAAACAATATCACCATCTCTTACTTTAATTTTTATTTTCCCCTGACCATCATCGCTTTTTAACTCCATCCAACATCCTGCTGCCGGACAAACTTCTAATACTTCGCCTTCTACCAAAACAGTTTTACCTAAAAACTCTTCAGGGTTGGAAGTTATTGCTGAGATTTTTGTTTTTTCGGTTAAAGAAATTTCCCTGCCAAGTTTTTCAGTTTGTGCATAGGAAATTATTGAAACCGTTATTACAATGAAAAGAATTTGTTTAATCATAGCTGCTCCTCTTTTGTTTTAATTGATTAATAATAAAATAAATGCTCACTAATTTATTTTAATTTTTTTTCAGAAGTCAATTTCTATTTCGTTTTTTGATTCTATCTTAAACCCCTCTACATTTTTTATTAAAGTTCTGAATTCATCCAATGAATTGATTTTATTGCCAGATAACTCTTTGAATAATTCCGGTGATTTCAGTAATCCGTTCATATTCATCTCAAGAAGTGTAACCTGATTATCCTGAACGAAATCCGCATCGGTATATTTGATTTCTTCTGCAGGAATAATCCTAAGGGACATAGTCATATCAGCAAACATCTCTTTAGCTTTCTCATATTCTGCATTAAATGTTGAATCATTACTTTCTTCCGGTAGTTCCTGTTCGGTTTCCATCATATTGGGAATATAAATCTTAAGTCTGGATAAAGAATTCTCTTTCGAGAAAATAAATTTTAAGGTTTCATCCGGATTCTTTGGAGTTTCTGAGGTGTTTATGCCCGGTACAGCTTCATCTGAAAAGAGATATGGACTAAGTTTCGAAATGTCAGTGAAGTTATAGTTTACTTTAACCCCTTCATAACCGTTACTCTTAAGTTTTTCACTTGATGAGAAACTAACACCTTCTCCATAATTACCGGCTTTTGATATAAATTCTTCTTCCTTAAAAAGATTTATTTCTGATTGAGTTGAATCAAATGCCATCATAAACTGTTTCATCATTTCAATTACTTCATCCTTGAACATAACTGTTTCTTCTATTTTACCGCTTCCATCCTTATTAACATAAATTTTAGTTTCAATCTGAAGGCATCCGGAAAGAAAAACCGTTAAAAAAATTAAACCAAGACCACCAAAGATTTTTTCCATTTTAATGTCCTTTCTCATAAAAGATTGCTGGCAAGTTCTGCTAATTCTGAACGTTCCCCTTTTTCAAGATTTATATGTGCGTATAGTTTTTGACCTTTGAATCGGTCAATCAGATATGAAAGTCCGTTTGATTGTCCATCAAGATACGGATGATCTATCTGATAAATATCTCCGGTAAAAACAACTTTTGCACCTTCACCTGCTCTTGTGATAATAGTTTTTATCTCATGTGGTGTAAGATTCTGTGCTTCGTCAACAATAAAAAATATTCTCTGCAAACTTCTGCCACGAATATAAGATAACGGTTCAATTACGAGCTTTTCGTCCTTAATCATTGTATCAATTGCCTGATGTTGTTTATCGTGTTCAGGAAATTGATCCTGAATGACTTTCAGATTATCCCAAAGTGGCTGCATATAAGGTGCAAGTTTGCTTTCAACATCACCGGGAAGAAAACCAATGTCTTTATTGCTGAGAGGAACTATTGGTCTTGCAATAAATATCTGTCTGTAATGTTTTTTTACAGCAAGTGCGCTTGCAAGTGCAAGTAAAGTTTTTCCGGTGCCTGCTTTACCAGTCATCGATACAAGTTGTATTTCAGGATTTACTAACGCATCAACGGCAAATGTTTGTTCGGCATTTCTTGGTGTAATACCATAGACAGAAATTTTATCAACTTTACGAAGCCTTTCTTTGCTCATATCAAGTTGCGCAAGAACTGAGCGACTATGATTTTTCAAAATATAGTATTTATTTGGAAGTGCTTCTCCGTTTAGTTTCTTCAATAAAGGTTGAGCTGAAATTTCATATGGTGGATGGAAAAGTTTTATAAGCAATTCATCATCAAAATTTTCAATAATACCTTTACCTGAATAAAGCTCTTCTATGCTCTTAACACGATCTGTAGTATAATCCTCAGCAGGAATGCCTAAAGCTTTAGCTTTCATTCTCAGGTTAACATCTTTACTTACAAGAATTACCTGAGATTTGTTTTTGAGTTTATCCTTCCAGTCAAGTGCAACACTAAGTACCCGATGATCGGGTGTATCATCTCTGAAAACATCTTTTATTTCCGGATGAAGACCTTTTGATATTGCAATTCTTAATTTCCCCCTGCCTTTGCCAAGCGAAACTCCGCCGTTAAAGATTGCCGAACCGGTAAGTGAATCAAGTGTTCGTGCAAATTCCCTGGCATTAAGATTAATTACCTGGCTACCTCTTTTGAAGTGATCGAGTTCTTCTATAACGGTTAATGGAATTACAACATCATTTTCCTGAAACATCTGAATGGATGTTGCATCGTGAAGAATGACATTTGTATCAAGAACAAATGTTTTGGGATACTTTTTTGATTTGGAGGAATTTTCTGATTTCATAGAATGTGATAATTAAATTTTAGGGTTATGCCTGATAGTTGTGTCCCAGAGGGAATTCTGCAGATATGAATAAAATTGCTCAATATAAAATTTACTCTTATTAATTCTTTTCTTTTCTGTACAAAAATCAGAAATGATTGTTTGAAATTCAATAATCAAATAATACTCTGATACGACTTAACAAATTCTTAATTATCAGATATATGCAATATAAATTCACTACCCAATTGTGGTTGACTATGTACTTCAATTTTCCAATTCATTTTATCCGAAAGTTCTTTTACAAGTACAAGCCCCAACCCGGTACCTGATTCGTTCATTGTTCCCTTTGTTGTCTTTTTATTATCAAACCCAAAAATGTTTTTTAATCTGTGTTCGGGAATTCCAACCCCATTATCTTTAACACTCAATTTTATAAGTCCATTTTCTATGCTTGAACTTACAATAACTGTATCACCAGAATTGGAAAATTTTATTGCATTATTTATAAGGTTACCCACAACTGTTTGAAAAATAAATGGATCCGTTTCAATCTTTTTATCTTCGGGCAGAAATATTTTGAGATTGACACGTTTACTTTTTGCCCAATGCTCATAAGGACTAACAGCTGAATTAATAAGCTCTGAAAGTGATGATTTGGATTTTACAATTTCAATTTTATTGCTTGATAATCTTGCCCAGGTTAGTAAGTTTTCCAGTAATGCAATTAAATTTTTAGAAGAATTGTTCATTTGTGAAAGTAAAATTTTCTTTTCCTGATCCGAAATTCTGTCATAATCGGTTTCCATTAAATCCGAAATACTTACAAATCCGGCAATTGGATTTCTCAGGTCGTGAGCAATAATTGAGAAGAATTTATCTTTTGTAGAATTAAGAATTTCTAACTCCTTATTTTTTGCTGCGATTTCTTTTCTGCTTTGTTCAATCTCCTCATTTTTTGTTATCAGGTCTTTTTGTGCTGCCAAAATTTTTCTTCTGCTTCTAACCAAAAGTGCAACCAGCAATACAAGAATAAGTCCAAGAATAGAAACTACAATTGCAATAAGTCTTTGTGTTTCTATAACTTTCTTCTGAAGCTCGTTTTCACTTTTCAGAAGCTCGGCTTCTTTCTCTTTTTGTTTTACAGCATATTTTGTTTCAATCTCTAAAATTTTTTCGTTCTGATTTATTGCCTGTAAAGTATCAGAGTATTGCATATGTAATTTTAAGAATTCAAATGCCTGTTTATAATTATTAAGATAAGCATAGACATCTTTTAATATGCTGGTAATATTGTTTAAATCCTGTGCAGAATTAACTTCCTTCGCAATACTAAAAGCTTCAAGAAGGTATTTTTCAGCATCTTTTGGTTTATTTGTTTTAAAATAAAACTTACCAAGTTCCGTAAGTGAGTGAATTATATCAAGTTTGTATTCTGACTTTCTGGATAATTCCAGCGCAGAGATCAGATATTTTTCTGCCTGATTGAAATTTCCTTTTTCGAAGTAAAGTATCCCAAGATTTGTGTACGACCAAATCAGACTATTAACATCAGCCGAAGATTCTGCATTAATTATTGCTGTATTCAGTAATTCCTCTGCTTTCTTTAGATCTTTTCTCGTCAGGTAAATTTCAGCAAGATAATTTTCAACCAATGCTTTGTGCCCTTTATCATCCGCATATTCAAGAGCTTTATTATAATTTTCTATTGCTCTGTCAAAATCGCCCCGATTATCGAATACGATTCCGATATTGAACAGAGTGTTAAAAATTGTTTGCCTGTCACTAATTTTATAAGCATAATCAAGTGACTTGAAAAACATTTCTAATGCGATATCAGACCTTCCACGCATTGAAAAGTTTATTGCTTCAGAGTTGTATAACTTAATCAAACTTAATGTATCATCAAGTTCTTCATATATAACTTTCGCCTGATTATAATAATCTTCTGATTCATTAAGTTTTCCAAGATGCCATAATGCTACTCCTTTATTAAAGAGTGCATCGGCTTTTTTTATTTTATTATTTGTCTGCTCAGAGAGAACTATAGCTTCGTCCAAATGTTTTATTGCTTCTTTTGGATTATCGGAGCTTAAATAATATCCTATTTTAATCAGAAGATTTATTTTTTCTTTCCCTTCTTTTGTCTTCGAAAGAGAAATGAGTGAATCAATGTTTTCCTGTGGATAAACAGAAATATTTGAAAGTGTTAAAACAAAAAAGAAAAGAATGATAATTGAATTTGCTTTCTTGACCATTGAATTTTATTTATTGTAATAATTCTAAGTTTTTAAATTCCTTCGTATAAATATAACATCAAAAACTAATACATATTACTTTAGTCTGTTACATTCAATAGTTAAAATAGTTTATTAAATAATTATAATTTGAATTGTCAGTCGAATCAAAGCACACACGAAATAAAATTTTGTGACCGCTGAAAACTGAGAAATGTTAATTAGAAGGATGTTATAGCCAGACTGAGAAATATTATCGTTATAAATATTTCTTCCTCTGGTTAAAATGACAAACGAGGTTTTCAGAAGTCACCATCTTATAATTATCAAATTACTGACGATCAAAATTTCAAGAAGAAATATTAGATAATAACATCAACTATAAGTCGAAGTAACATTTAATGGTAAAAAATTGAATAGAATAAATGTATCAATCATAAATTAGTTCGTTTGAGACTGGCTCATAAGATTAGAAAGAAATTTTAGATATCTTGATTTGGAGTTAACTAAAATAATTTTAATAATTGCTGTCATTGGAACTGAAACAAGCATCCCAACTATTCCCCAGATATAGCCCCAGATCAGAACTGATAATAAAATTAGTAAGGGATTAAGATTTAATCTTTTGCCGATTACAACCGGCTCAAAGAGGTTGAATGCAATAGTTTGAATCAATGCCATAATTATAGCGACAAGAATGGCAGAACCAAAAGAATCAAATTGAATTAACGCAAACAAAACAGGCAGAACCAGTGCAATTGCAGAGCCGATTGTTGGTATAAAATTAAAGAGGAAAACAAATAAACCCCAGACAATTGGGAAATCAAGTCCTGCAATTGAAAGCGCCAACGAAGTTATAACGCCGGCAATCAAATTAATACCAAATTTAGCAATTATATATCTCTGTATCTGATTGGTTATAGTATTAAATGTTTCTGCAAGTTGTTTTTCTCTTTGAAGTTTCTCGTTTAATAAATCCAATTCGATGTTGTCTGGTTTTTCAGTTTCCGTTCTATGAAATGACTTTTTTATTTTCTTTACCTGTGGCTTCATTTTTCTGTAAACATAATAATTCTTTATTGCTTCGTAGATTGTTTTTTCTCCGGAAACAACAAACACGAAAAAGAAAAGTACAAATAAAATGCTACCAACAAGATTTAAAGTTGAGCTGAAAAATCCACCGGCAAGACCTTTATAATCGAGGCGCTGAATCGTCTGCTCAAGATCAAATTTGCGGAAGAATGGGTCTCTTATATTTATTTCCCTCGCAAAATCTCTAACTAATAAATTAAGTTTATCCCCATAAGTTGGTAATCCATCGGTAAACTGCAGAAGTGAATCAACCACAATTCTTCCGGCACTATAAAAAACTAATCCGACAATAATCAAATCAAGAATTGTTATTATAAAACCCGGAATTTTTTTATTTGCCAGAAAGTTATTTAAGGGAGAGAATACAAAGAATAAGAATATGGCTATTACTAAAGGAATAAATATGTGACTTAACTCTTTAAGAACAACTGCAATTATTACTAATCCAATAACTGTAATAAAAAATTTGGTAGTATTATCGGAATATACTTTGTGTGCCATTTTACTTTAGTCCACCCGGTGTTTGTGGAGTTGAAAGTAATTGCGTAAACAATTCCCATCGTTTGGCTGAATTATTAGATGTTCCACCATTTTTTTCAATATAATTCTTAACAATATCAAGCCCTACATTATAATTGATAACATAAGAACGATAATGTTTAATGAATTCAAGAGATTTCATAGCGCTTTCTTTTGAACGAAGGTTATATTCCACCAACCAATCCAGTGTTTGTTGCTCACTCCATTTGCCATCAAGAAAATTTCTTGCAGCTTCATTACCAGCATATGAAAGCTTTTTCTGTAACTCGAGGACTTTATAGTAAAGGTCAGCTTTTGATGAATCTAAACCTGCCAAAGGGAAAAGTACTTCCTTCTCAAATTTAATTCTTTCTTCCCCCGGGAAGACAACATCAATTCCATAATTGGCAGTGCCTTCAGCAATAAGAGATTGAGGTGAAAATAAAACATAAACAGAGAATTCAACCCATTCTTTCTTTCGATATAAATTCCATTCCAGCAGAGAATTGTAAACATGATGTCCGGGATAACCTTCGTGAGCAGCTAGATCAATTGCTCTGTCTATATAAATTGGTAGGTCAACATTTACCTGAATGACACTAAAAAAATTCCCTTTGTACCAATTATAAGCACCCCAGGGTTTATTTCTAACATATTCAACAGTAAAACTTTCATTTGGTGGTAGCTGTATATTTTTAAGTGTTCTTTTTCTGCATTCATTAATTGCTGTTTCAAAAACTGTTTTTATTTTTTCTTCCGGTATTCGGAATTGATCTTTAAATTTATGGATTCTTTCGTTCAGTGTTCCTCTTCCGGGCAATATTTTTTTCAACTCATCAACTGTTTTTCTGAAAAAATTCTCATCGTAAACAGGAACCTGTGTATCGTAAAGTGCCTGTGCTTCTTCATCAAATGACAAATTAATTCCGTTTAACATAAAAATTTTTGTTTTACAGGCAAGCAGTTGTTTATAAAGATAACGATATCTTGACTTTTCTAATTCCGTGGCATTATAAAAACTCAGGGATTCCATTTCGTCAAGAAGTGAATTTACTCTTGAATTCAGAATCTCATAAACAGAATCATTAAAAACTGTCGAATCAGATTTTGGTAACCACTCAGCAGGTCCATAGTAAGCATCAACAAAATCTTTATCAAATCTGCCAATATTAAGCGCAAGTTTAACATATTCTTCAGAAACTTTATTCATTTTTATTTCCAAATCACTTCTTGTCATTGGTGCTTTGTTCTCGCCGCAACTTATTGCGATTAAACTAACATTGATTACCAGGATAGTTGATTTAAGGAATAAATTTTTTTTCAAGAGATTACCGGCAATTTTTATGTTATGAAATATAGTTTATTAATCGGAATTTAATGAACATTGCTTATTAAATAGTGTTCCAAAGAAATTTTCTCTTAATAATTATCAAATTAAAAAATATTGTTTCAATGTTATTAAATTTTTGAATGAATCTCTTTATATCTGAAACAACTGACGAGATGGTCATTTACCATTCCGGTTGCCTGCATATGAGCATAAATAACTGTTGAACCAACAAATTTGAATCCGCGCTTTTTTAAATCCTCACTGATTTTATCGGATAGTTCTGTCCGTGCTGGTAAATCTTCAAGTGATTTAATTTTATTAAGAATTGGTTTATTATCAACGAAACTCCAGATATATTTATCAAAAGTTCCAAATTCTTTTCTGATTTGGATGAAAGCTTTTGCATTATTGACGGCAGCCAGAATTTTGAGTTTATTTCTTATGATGCCTTCATCTTTCATTAAAGAATTGAGTTTCCTTTTATCATACTTCGCAATTTTATTGAAATCGAAATTATCAAAAGCTTTCCTGAAGTTTTTCCTTTTATGAAGTATAGTCTTCCAGCTTAGTCCTGCCTGAAATCCTTCAAGTAAAAGAAATTCAAAAAGCTTTCTGTCATTATGTATTGGAACGCCCCATTCTAAATCATGATATTTAATCATTAATTCATCGCCTTTTGGCCAGGGACATCTTCCGGGTGTTTTCATTTCTTCCTCAGAAAATTGCTGATAAATTACTTTTTAGTTCATTGAGTTTTTCATTGCCAATAAACACTTCGCTAAAAATCTCTTCAATCAGGTGCTTATTAATTCTGTTAAAATCTTCCTCGCGCGGAAAAATACAAACTCCACCTAAATCAATTGCGGCCGGACTAACAAGCAACTTTTTATCTCCTGCTTCAAAGTAATGGTGTGAGCGATGTCTTGCCCGCAAAAATACGATAACTCTCCAACCAAATTCAGAATCATAGAGTGAAACAATATTCATCAGTGGTTCATCTTTTTCGTTCATTATTCGGGAATATTCATTATAAAATTTTTCGAACGAGTCTATTAATATATTTTTATCGTTACTTTCAAATAAAATAAATTTTCTCAATCCATCATCTACAGTTTGAATAAGAATGTTTTCTTTATCAACCACAATGGAACCGAACTCATTGGAAATTAAATCAGCTTCATCATCAACAGGCATAAAAAATTTGTTCCCTGCCTGAAAATGCAGATGGTCTGGTGCAGAAGCTCCACATCTTGGTCCGTTGTAAATTACGGTAAAATGTTTTGACAAATCTTTACTGAAGCTGAGTAAATCTTGGAAGGTGTCTGAAATTCTTTGCGGCTGGTGGATTGTGTGTGATAGTGTAAAATGTATTGGAAAAATCGGATATGGATTTACAAGTATGATATATTTATCATTGTATAAAATACCTTTTTGCTCGGGCGGAAGATTCTGCTCGCAAAGAAAACATTTTCTTTCCTGAATTGATTTAGGATCAACATTGGCTGAGGTTGAAATTATTCTGCCGGGATTAAATTGTGCTTTTATTGTAAATCCTTCAAACTGAAATTTTTTAACTTTAATATTTTTAAGTTGTTCATAATTATCACGACAAAGTTTCCAGTCATTGCATTGGAGTTGAAAAAGATACTTTGAGGCATCTGCAATTTCATTTTTTGAAATTAAATCTTTTAGAGTATCATTTTTGTAAATGCGGTGCTCCATCAATCTCTCCTATGCGTGGTTGTTGCCTGATAAATTTTAATAGTTTTATCCATTATTACATTAATATCAAACAATTTTATTGCCCTCTGCCTTGCATTAGCGCCTAAACTTTTCCTCAGCTCTGAATCATTAATAAGAATTTCAAGTTTTGCTGAAAGATCCTCAGAATTTTTTATTTCAAACAGAAGTGCTGTTTCACCATCTACAGCAATATCAAGCACTCCATCTGAATTTGAACAAACAGAGGGTAAAGCCATAGAATGAGCTTCAGCAAGCGCAATGCCGAAAGCTTCTGCGTGAGAAGGAAAAACAAAAATATCCATAGCAGCCAATACATCCGGAGTATCACTTCTGAATCCTGCGAAAATTACATTTGTAAGACCATATTTCTGAGCAAGTTCTTTAACAGAGTTTGCATATTTATCTTCACCACGACTTGCTTCTCCGACAACAATAAACTTGAGGTTTTTAATTTTTTCTGAAAGAGTTTTAGCAGTCCCTAAAAATTCTTCATGTCCTTTGCCCGGACTAAAACGAGCCAGCATTCCAATAAGTAATTCATCCTCAGCGATTGAAAATTCTTCTCTTACTTTCTTTCTATCAGCATTTTGAGGATCAAATTTCTCAGTATCTATTCCATTAAAAACCAATTCGATTTTATTTGCATTAAGAGGAGTTGTTTCTGCCAGATTTTTTTTAATCACCTGACTAATTGCAAATGCTTTTGTAACTCTATTGTATAAAAACTGATGCAGAAAATCTTTTTTAACTATAAACGAACCAACTTGCTTTGTAAGGTAAAGCGGAATTTGTGATTTAATTATTCCTAATGCCGGCACTAAAATCCATAAATCCTTTGATGACTGAGTATGAATTAAATTGAACCGTCCTTTTCTTATCAAATAGGCAACCCGCATTACTGTTATCGGATGAAAATATCCTGATGCTTTCACTGGATGAGTAATAATTCCTGATGTGCAAGCTTCAACATGAATTCTCGATTCTTTTAGGCATAGAAGTTCGACATGAATATTTCTCTTGAGAAGTTCTTTGACAAAAGTGAGAGTAATCATCTCCATTCCACCCCAGCTTTTCGATAAACAGGAATATAAAACTTTCATTGCAACTAACTATAAATCCGTTTTATCTTGGCATTGGGAAAATAATGGATGAGAATCTCGTCAAACTGATATCCCTGCTCAGCCATAACGGCTGCACCAATCTGACATAAACCAACGCCGTGTCCCCAGCCAGCTCCGTATAAAATAAATTTCTGTGGTATGCCATCAATAACATTTTCTTTTTCTACATAAAATGCGCTGCTGTAAAGATGTGTTTTGGATAATACTCTTCTAATTTCGAGTTCCTTACCAATGATAATTGATTTTTTTGTTCCGATAATTTTAAGTTTAATTAGTCTTGCTGAGTATCCCCTTTCAACAGGTACAAGATCGACTATTTCACCGAAATCGATTCCGAGTTTTTCCTGAATCAGATTATTTAATTCTCTTTGTGAATATTCGACTTTCCAGCGGTAAAAATCTTTCGTCTCCTGGTCATAGTCAAGTAAAATCTGGTTTAATATTTTCGGATCACTTGTGTTGCAAAATGCCGGGGGATTTGCTCTTATCCATTTAACAGCATTTTCTTCTATTGTTAGATCGAGCTGCAGATTATCAGGTTCAAATTTATAATCAACAACGGGTTGTAAATAGCTAAATTTAACCGGCTCCCAAACATTTTCGTATGCTTCACTCATTCCTCCACATGATTTTGAATATCTTGTATCACAAATTTCATCACCATTAATCAGAACAATTCCTCTTGTATCCTTAATTGCTCTGAAAGCTGTATCGGTTGTTACTTTTGTTACACCCTGAAATCTCTGGCAGTGGTCATCTGCACAAACATCAAACAATGTATGTGCTTCCCGATCGTACCATGTAATAATTTCTTCATCTGATATTACAGGTTTAAGCAAAGCATCTTTATTTGTTTCTTTCTCTTTATTCTGAAGCTGAGCCAGCAACCAACTTCTTGCAACAACTGCCTGAGAGCGTAAAAGATTTATTGAGCACTTGGCACTCATCTCCGAAGATATAACGCTTGTAAGATATGCTTCAACCGGAAGATAATTTATAGCAGTGAGCTGATTTCCATTTCTGATTATTTTTAGAAAGTAATTGAATCTCTGCTTTTCTCTTCTTTCCCAATGAAATTTAACACCAATTATTACATCCCGAAGCAAAAAACTTTCAGAGACGGGATCAGATGGTTCAAATATTATTTCATCTTCAGCTTCGATTTTTATGTTAGTTCCTTCGCAGATGATTTTATTGTTTCTCAGCTCAGCTTTAAAAACTCCACTTAAAGTTTTGTTTGCAGCTATTGAGCCGAAATCACCATAAAGCTCAAACTTAATTTTATCGTCGGTAAGAATACCAACATTTAACCAGGGTTCTGTAGTAATTTTCATAATAATTTTTTTTCTGCTTCATAAAATTACTGATATTCGGTTAAAGATTTTCTGACCAATAACATACTTTCTTGGCAAAATATTCTGAATGGCATTAACTTGCTTACCACAAAAATGATAGTTTTATGCATAGGGAAAATATTTCGATAATCGGTTTTCCAATGGATCTTGGCTCTGGCAGAAGAGGTGTTGATATGGGACCTTCTGCACTGAGAATAGCAAATATTCAGAAGCGGCTCAGAGGCCTTGGTTATAAAGTTGAAGATTTGGGCGATATAAAAATTAAAATAATGGAAAGACAAAAAGTCGGCGATCCGAAAGTCCGGTTTCTAAACGAAGTATTAAAAACATCCTACAAGCTTGCCAACATTGTTGAAAAAGTTCTGGATAAAGGAAAATTCCCTCTATGCATTGGTGGAGATCATTCTATGGCAATAGGAACCATTGCCGGAATTGCCTCTCATTGCAGGAAAAATAAAAAGTCACTTGGAGTTATCTGGATTGATGCACATGCAGATATGAATACTCACGAAACAACTCCCAGCGGAAACATCCACGGAATGCCGCTTGCCGCATCAATGGGGCTAGGGCATCCTTCACTGGTTAATTTTTATGGATTTAAACCTAAGCTTAAACCAGAACATTGCGCTTTAATTGCAATCAGAAGTGTTGATTCCGAAGAAAGAAAAAATATCAGGAAATTAAATCCTGCCGTATACACTATGAGTGATGTAGATAAGATTGGAATCCACAGAGTAATAACCCGTGTATTAAAACAATTTCGCCAGCAGGTTGATCATATTCATGTCAGTTTTGATGTAGATAGCGTTGATCCATCAATTGCCCCCGGGGTTGGAACTCCTGTTAAAGGTGGCTTGAATTATCGCGAAGCGCATTTGCTGATGGAAACGATTGCTGAATGCGGTTGTATGTCATCACTCGAAGTTGCCGAAGTTAATCCAATTCTTGATATTCATAATTCGAGTGCTGTTTTTGCAGCAGAACTGATTGCCTCAAGCATGGGACAGAGAATATTGTGAGAAATATTAAAATCTTATCCTCTGCTTTAATATCGTTTCTTACCATACTGATATTGCTCAATTTTGTGGGAGCTGCCAATTTTTCTGTGATTGAGCTTATCTCTTACAGTTTGCTCATCGGTGGAGCAGGTTTATTATACAACTCATTTATTAAATCAAATAAAGGTGGGATTTTTACCGGAAGTTTTTTATTTCTTGCGGGAATAGTACTTGCTGTTGATACAACTTTTACAATATGGAATCCCGCAAGGATGATATTTCCCTCAATATTTTTAATAAGTGGTATTTCTCTTTTGTTCGTTTATTTATCCGATATAAAAAAAATTATTTTATTCATTCTTTCGCTTCTGCTTCTTATAGCCGGAATTTTCTATCTATTGGAGAGAATGAACTTTAAATTTTTGATTTTTACTGAAGCTATTGTGGAGATTTTCCTGAGGTTTTGGTTTATTATTATTCTGATTGCTTTAACAATTTTGATTATTACGAGGAAGGATGAATAAAAGAATTTTTATCAAAATTTTGCATTGAGCCGGGATTTTGATATAAGCTCCCAACTGAATTTGACCTTTTAACTTTTTCAATTTCCAGCTCAAGATTTTTAATATCAGCAGTAAATTTGAAGAAAATAAAAATACAAACCGCAAGCAGTACAGCACAGATTATTATCAGCGCAATAATTCCCCTTATTAATTTTGACTCAGATTTTTCAACTGAATTTTTTATTGCTTCAATATCAAGCTGAAAAGATTTCTGTAACCTCTCTGCAACTGTTCTTGAAGTGATATCAGTTAATTTTGAATCTGAATAAGAGCGATCTATTTTAACTTGTCCTTCGAATGATTCTGTAATGCGTTTTCTTTCATTAGGAAACTGTTCTTCAATTTCAGATTCATCTGTTAGTGAGCCAGATTCTTCTGCTATCTCCTGATTGGGCAATATATTTTCTTCACCCTGAGTAATTTCATTTCGCAATTCCTCTGTCGGAGGGTCTTCAATTTCCACATCAAATAATTCTTCAGAAATTATTTCTTCCTCAACAGGGATATCAGGAATATCTTCCGTTTTAGTCAAATCATCGGCTAAATAGCTTTCAGGAATGGGGGCTTCAAATATTTCAGGTGATTGTAGTTCTACTTCTTCTGCCGGAGATTCAATAACAGATTCCTGTGACATTTCTTCTGTCAAATCATCGATTGTAGTTTCTGTTGGCTTTAATTCTTCGTCTATTTCTGAAGTGTTTTCAATTTTAGTTTCCACATGCTGCGATTTCATCTCGACTTCACGCTTAGCCCGGGCTTCTTCCTCTATTCTTTTAAGTCTTAATGCAACATTATCTTTAATTACATCTCCGGGATTTATAATTTCAAGAGAAAAGGGGATTAAAGCACATAATGTTTGATAGGAAGCTAATTCGAACTGCAACTCGCTGTCAAATTCCAGAAGTTCTTTAAGTTCATTTAATTCAATATCATCCAGACAACCTAAAGCTGCCGCCTGTAAATAATCTTTAGCTTCAATTCTATCCATATTATGCTTCCTCTGAATACATTTTATCTTTTAAAGTATTAAGTGCAACTTTAATTTTAGATTTGACCGTAGGTAAAGGAATTTTCAGCTTTGAAGCAACTTCGCTCTGAGTCATTCCTTCAAAAAACGCAAGTTGCAAAACATACCTTTGCGCTTCAGTAAGTTTTGAAATAGCTGACTTCAGTTGCTCACTTTTGAGTGAAGCTTCATTAAATCCAAAATCATTATAGTCGTATATACTTGGGATGATGAAAGTATTTTCAAAGTCATCGTTGTACTCTGCTTCAGATTTTCCATTTCGTCTTCTTAAGGTATCAACAGCTTTATTTCTTGTAAGCAAAACAATCCAGCTGAAAATATTTCTATACTCAAAGTTATAGAGACTTGTCTTTTGCCAGATGATAACAAAAACATCGGCAAGAACTTCTTCGGCAAGTTTATCTTCTTTCACAATTCTTTTTATCAGAGTGAAAAGCAAAGGAGAGTATTTATCATACAATGCTTCAAGAGCTTTTGAATCCCGTTTAAGGACTCTTTGCATCAATTCATAATCATTTGAATTAATTTTGTCCAATTGTGCTAATCCCATTATATGATATTTTTTTTGCTGAAAAAGTACGAGTAACCGATTTAAAAATCAATTTGTGACAGATTTAAATTATATTCAAATGTTATGTCTTTCGAGAACATCTTCCGGAATCCTAACCGGTCTGCCCGAAGTGATAGAAATGAATGTGTAAACTATATAACCCTCTGCAGCCATTTTATTACTATGCTTGTTTATAATCCAGAAATTGATTATCACTTGTGCACCACTCCATTCCCTTATCTGGGTTTTTACAACTGCAATATCTCCGAATTTTAATGCCCGCCTGAATTCTATATGAGCGGTACTTGCATACCAATTGTAACCTCGTTCAAGGTACTCTTCCATTGGAAATTTATAATTATCGCGCATCTGAATGTAACGAGCTGTCTGAACATAATCGAGATATTTTGAATTATGAACATGATTGTTCATATCAATATCATCGGGTCTTACAATTATTTCTGTTTCGAATACGGAAAACTCTTTTTTCAGCTCCATAATTATTTAAAGGTTAATTTTTGTTGATTATAACTTTATAAAATTTTCGAGCAATGTTAACCCGACTTCTCCTGATTTTTCAGGATGGAATTGAACTCCAAAAGATAAATTCCTCTGGATTGCAGAAGAAAATTCTATTTCCTTCCTGCATACTGAAATAGTGTGCTCACTTAAGGGCAGATAGTATGAGTGATTAAAATAAAATTCCGATTTATCAGGTATATTTCTGAACAACTGATTTTCTTTTACTATTATTACTTTATCAAATCCTTCGTGAAGATGATTTTGAGTTGAATTGCTGAATTTCTGAATACTCCCTGGAAAAATCCCAAGACACGAGATATTACCTTCATAAGTGTACTCACACATTATCTGCATTCCCAAACCTATACCGAGAATAGGTTTTTCAATAATAATTCTGAGTACTGAAAAAAGATTTAGTAAGTGAATTTTTTTTATTGCATCCTTTGCGCTTCCTGCTCCGGGAAAAATAATTTTATCTGCCCGACAAATTTCAACTTCATTTGATGAAATTCTGAAATCTTTGGTAATCTTACTAAGTGCATCAGCAACTTCTTTGGAATTTATATCACCAAAATCTACTATAGTTATCATAACTCTGTTTAATTAACTGGACAAAATTCAGCATTTCTTTTCTCTTGAGCAATCCTTTATTTTGAACCCGACATTAGAGTAAAATGTTCTGGCCACAGAATTTTTATTTTTCATACGATGAAATGGAATTCAAAACAAAAATAATTCTTTACTTAAACATTTTTATTACACTTGCAATTGCTAGTTGTGAAAGCACTGCATCTAAAAATAATCCGGGAAAGAGAATGAATAATCAAAACCAAAATAAATTAGAAATTGCAACTTTCGGTTCCGGCTGTTTCTGGTGTACTGAAGCAATCTTTGAAAGAGTAAAGGGTGTAAACAGAGTTGTTTCAGGATATTCCGGCGGTAAACTTGAAAATCCCACTTACAAAGATGTTTGTAGCGGAACAACCGGACATGCTGAATGCACCCAAATTTTTTATGATCCCACAGTTATTAGTTACGATGAGCTTCTTGAAATTTTCTGGAAAACCCATGATCCCACAACACTAAACCGACAGGGAAATGATGTGGGGACGCAATACCGCTCAGTAATCTTTTATCACAACCAGGAACAAAAACAAAAAGCCGAGTATTACAAAAAGAAATTGGAAGACGAAAAAATCTGGGAAAAACCAATTGTTACAGAAATTTCTGAACTCAAAAAGTTTTATCCGGCAGAAGATTATCATCAGAATTATTATGACAACAATCCTTTTCAGGGTTATTGTGCATTTGTGATAACACCAAAGATTGAAAAGTTCGAAAAGATTTTTAAGGATAAACTAAAGAAATAATTTAACCGAATTCAGTTATATCTGATTAATAATTTTTTATTGTAAGTAAAATCCTGCAGCAAAAAATCCAACCCAATCTTTAAGAGAAAATGGAGCGGTTAATCCCATTTTTGTTTCTCTGAATGATAATACTTTTTCTGAATAAGTGTCTGAGTAACTGAATAATTTTCCGTTACTTCCTTTACCGGAAAGTTCAGTTAAATGTTTGGCAGTAAGTAATCCGGTTAAAATTGGATATCTTCCACACCAAAGAGGATAAACTTCTTTTGAATTTCTTTCAGTCAAAAGCTCATTTGAAAAGTCAGAAATTACCTCAAAAGATAATTCTCCGTTAAATCCTGAAGATATTCTTTTATCCTCATTGGTTGCTATCTTATGGGCAATTTCGTCAAAGTCATACGGATAATTATTAAGATCTTCTCCATAATGGTTTGCATCATTCGAAATCAAAATAAAAACATCCTCAGGCAACTTAAGATTTCTAACTCCCATATAATTGAAGATTATTTCAGCAAGTTCTGTTGCAATTGAGTCCATGCTTTCGAACGACATTTTTGTTACCGTAATCGGAGTTATTTTAATATCCCGGTTATAATGCTGAATAAACGGAACCAGAGCTTCTATCGAATGCTCAAGCGAGTGTGCGTAGTTGTTAACTGAATAATAACTTGTGTCAAGCTTGTCCTTTATTTCATCTCTTTAATCCGAAACATTTACACCCCCATAAGGTCCTTTCCAAAAACTAAACTCATTAAGTATCATAACATTATGTGGATCACCAATTGCTTTTCGGATTGTTCCGTGTGTAACACCATAAATAATTATTTCGGTTGCTTTTATAAGTTGATAAATCGGGTGATAAATTCTTCCGGCATATAAGTAATCGTCCTGGGGACTAATCGCAGCAAATAAATTTTCTGATTCGAATTTTTCTTTTTTTAACTTATGATTTTCTTACCAAACAATAAATGAATCCATTTAGCTTCTGATTAAGCAGAAGCCAATACTCTCCCGGATTTCTCTAAATGTTTGTCCGATCGCTGGAGATGAAATAAGTAAAAAAATTAAAAAAATACTTGCTAATGCTGGTTTCATTTTCATGAATCATTTTTTTATTGGAAAAATATCTCTGCAAATGTTAAATGTCATCTCCTACCCATTAATACTCTTAAGAAATCCAATTTTGCCATTTGATTTAAAATTTTTTTTAAAAGGTATTGACAATTTGATATTATAATGATATCATTGTAATATCAATTTTACAAAGGAGCGTAAAAATGGAAAGAATAGCAGAAAAAAAAGCAAATAAACTAAATGGCTTTTTAATGCTTGTCGTTTTATTCGGTTTAATAATTCTTGAATATTTTCTCATAAGAGAAATGATATTCACTGAGAATCCAGGTTTGCTGTGGTACTTTTTCCCTCTTCTTATCATTATCATTTTAACTCTTAGTGGTTTCATCATTGTACAACCAAATGATTCAAGGGTTTTGATACTATTCGGGAAATACACCGGTACGGTCAGAACTTCAGGATTCTGGTTCGTCAATCCTTTTACAGTAAGAAAAAAAGTTTCATTACGAATCCGAAACTTTAATAGCCAGAAAATAAAAGTGAATGATCTTCACGGAAATCCGATAGAGATTGGTGCGGTTGTAGTCTGGCGTGTGATTGATACAGCAAAAGCCGTATTTGATGTTGAGAACTATGAACAGTTTGTTGATGTTCAAAGTGAAACCGCTATCAGACAACTTGCTTCTGAATATCCGTATGATGTCGATCAGGAAGATAAACCAAGCTTACGCGGTACACCTCAGGAAATTGCTGAAAGTCTTAAAAACATGCTTCAGGTAAGACTTGAAGTTGCAGGAGTAGAAATAATTGAGGCAAGAATTTCTCATCTTGCATATGCCCCTGAAATTGCTCAGGCAATGTTAAGAAGACAGCAGGCACAGGCAATAATTGCAGCACGTACAAAAATTGTAGAAGGTGCGGTTGGAATGGTTGAAATGGCATTAAAAGCTTTAAGTGAACAAAACATCGTTAAACTTGATGAAGATAAAAAGGCAACTATGGTTAATAATTTAATGGTTGCGCTTGTGTCAGAAACAGAAGCTCAGCCAGTAATTAACACCGGAACTCTTTATCAATAAAAATTATGAAACTATCTGATTACATAGGCAAAATACTTTTTATCCGACAGAGGTCATTCTGGAAAAGAGAATTTGAGTTTATTTCGGATAATGAATTAATCGGAGAGCTAAAATATCCAAAATTCTTAAGTGATCGGGTTGAATGCACAATTGGCAATGAGAGATTTACTTTTAACAGACCAAATATTTTCAGCAATGAAGTTGAAATAAGAAAGCACGGATACGAACTTCCGGTTGCAAAGATGAACTCAAATTTTTTTGCTACTAAAGGTAGTATTGATTTACCTCGAGGCAAAAAGGTTACCATGAAATTTGGTTTATTAAACAATCGTGTTGAAATATATTGCAACGAAAATGAATTACTTGTTAGTCTTCATTATAAAATTTCCTTCAAGGAAAAGTGTGAAATTAATATTGAAAAACGCTCTGCAATTCTTGACGATTATCCCTGGATAATTTTGTTAGCTTTTTATTATATACAATTAAAAAGAAGAAACACAGGCATTATACATTAGAATTTAATAATGGCAGAAAAGAAAAAATTTTTATTAAGAATTGATGAAAAAATTTATGCCGCCCTTGAAAAATGGGCGGCAGATGAATTGAGAAGCATCAATGCACAAATCGAATTTATTCTTGCCGATGCTTTGAAAAAAAGCGGGAGAATGCCTCAAAAAGATGAGGAAAACAAGGATAATCCAACCAACCCGGTTCCATAATTGCAAGTCTAAATTTTATCAAGAAATTAATTACAGAAATTGATTAAGTTTGCTGCGAGAAATATTATCAGGAGGAAAAATGAGAATATTTGTCTTTCTTATCTTATTAGTTATAGTTATAACGGCGTGTTCATCTTTAAAACTTAGTCCGGCTGACTTCAGTTGGCCCATTGAATCTGTTCAGCAAATAGACAAGGATGGTTTTATAAAAGAAGACCGTTACTCCTTTTCATTTAATACCAAAGCTCTTTTTCTTGAAGAGATGCAGGATTCAATGGCTTATCAGGGAAAAGATCTGCGAATAATAAGAAATCAGGATGGATATTACTTTATTACATCAAAGTTATTCAAAAATGTTTATCTCTTTGAACAAACAGAAGCAAGTCTTCAGTTGAAAGAAAAAATTACTGTATCAGAAAGCGGATTGAACAATCCATTTTTTAATCAAAGAAATCCTTACATTGAATTGGTTGACGGAGATTACAAAGTTTATCTGACCAGCGAAGGTATTTATGGAGGTATAAAATGAAAAAAAATATTTTTATTAACATACTAATCGCACTGCTGGCTTTTAATCTTTTTGCGCAATCAGATTATGAAATTGTACAGAGTTTTAAAACCCGCTATCAGCAATTTGAACAGCAGATAAAAAATGCTGTTACTGTTGAAGAGTTAAATGCTTTGACTGGTGAGATTGAAAGATTCAAGAATGAATATTCAACATATAAAGAATTACTTGACAAAAGTCTTTATCCCGATAATTTTGAAAAATCCTTTGATAAGCTTGGTAATTCCCTTGTTTTAAGAAAAACGGATTTCGTACAGATCGAAACATTACAAACGGAAGTAGTTACACTGCGTTCGGAAGTAGATGAACTTAATAAAAAGAATGCCGAGCTATTAAATCAGATTCAGCTTCTCGAAGTTCAGCGCAAAAAAGATGCTGAAACAATAGCACAGTTGGAGAAGCTCGTCAGCGAACTAAGGGCAACATTGAAAAAAAGAGATGAACTTGTTTATGCAATTATCGACAGTCTTGCACCAAAGCTTTCGGGAGACGTTTCTGCATTAACTCAAAAAGAAAAAGAACAAATAGTTGCTGAAACAGAAAAGAAAAATGTATTATACATTGTAAAAAAATCTTTGCGTGATAATACAAGATTTCTCGAAGTAACCACCCTAAAACCTGAAGATTTAAAGGATGTTAAAGAAGAACAATCAAACTTTGTTTCGATGTGGCAAAAGATAGGACCAAAATTAGTTGATGTATATGTAGGAAGAAAAGACAAAGCTCAGGAGTTAAAAGATATTGATGCTTTATTCACAAGCTGGAAAACCGGAATTCAAAGAGAAGCCTGGGAATCTATACGAGAAGATTTCGCTTTGAATAATATTAATCTTCAAAGTTTTTATAATGGTAATGAATTTACAGAAATTATAACCGCATTTATAAATGATGAAATAAAGAGTTATGGAGTTAAAAGCAAAGAAGAATCGCTGCGCATTTATAATGTATTTGTTGACAGCGTCTGGTATAAAACTGTTTCTAATGAGTGGATGCCTTATCTGCTTGAAAACAATATGATAACTACACAACAAAAGGAAATAATCGAAAAGAAAATAGCAGAATGGAAAGAGGTCATTTCACCAAAAGATTTAACCCTTATTTATGTTGGAGTGGGCGTTTTAATTGTAATAATAGTCGCATTTTTCTTATTGAGAAAGAAAAATGGTTCAAAAACCGTTCAGAACACCGATTAAAAAACTAACATGTAAATAACTTGAAGGCGACACCAAAGTCGCCTTTTTTATTAAATTATTATTCAACTCTCTGAACCGCTGGTAATCCCGAATATATATCTACCGAATGTGTTATAAGATCTACAATTGTTTTTATGCTCATCAAAAGAATGATTACAAACAACGAGGTGTCCGTTCGGAAAAATGATCCTGCTGCAGCTAAAAAGCCACCCAGAATAATTGTTAAATGCATTGGTATGATTCTGAAATAAGGTATAAACATTACCGCACCGAGGTTAGGGCTTTCATCAGTTACAGTAGTTTGTTCTTTATAAAACTCCATTCCATAGTTGAACAGAAATACAACAGCTGTAACCAGAAGATAAAATCCACCGGAGAAATTTTTTCCTTCAGCTAAAATGATTGGGAATGTTCCGAGAAAAACAGCATAAACTAAGTGGAAAAACCCATAATGAAATAAAAAGAAGATCGCCGTTGTCACTTTTGTCGTTTTGGTTGGAAGAGTTACCTTGCCATTTATTTTCATACCCTCGGTTGTGAAATTTTTAAGCATAAGAATTCTTAAAAAATTAAATATTCCAATAATCACACTTTGAATCCAGTAAATCCACATCACATCAGTCGCACTGAGTTTATCAACTATGGCAAAAAATATCACTGCAAGGTTAGAACCTATAATCCCCCACGAATGAGGTTTACTCAAATCAACTTTATTCCAAAGCTCTTTTAAAGAAATCTTTCTTTTGATTTTCACTGCGCTCAAAATCGTTTACTCTCTTTAATTTCAAGAATAATATTTTTCTTTTTAAGATAATCTAAAATAAAACTATAGTTCGATTCATCTTCTCCTATCATCTCGGGTGTAATTATTCCTGTCCGGAAGAATTTCTTTTCCAGGAACAACCGTGCAACTGCAGTGCAGGTATAACCTGTAGTTCTTGCCATCGAAGTTGTTTGAGTTTTCTCATCATATTCATCATAGAGGTTATATTCAATAGTTTCATTATCTGATTCAAATAATATTTTCATTACTGTAAATTCTTTTTCTCCCTTTTCAAGCGTCCATTGTTTGTAAAGTATTGATGAAGTAAAATCAATTGGTCTGATTTCAGTTCCATCAATCTTTATTTTCTCTTTTGAAAAAAAACCAGCATCCCGAAAAGCTTTAATTAAAGCACTATGAGCCGGATAGCGCAAAGTTTTTTCAATCATATTCGGAATTTCCACCGTTCTGAGAAGAGAGCGCAATCCATCGGTATTGAAAGCTTCGAGTTTCCCGACTTTTGGAAACTCAATTATCTCGACATCTGAAAGAGCTTCCTTTGAAATAATCTTACCATTCTCGACTAACCTTGCTGGTCTGATATATTCTTCTATGACATCAGAGGGTGAAAAAGGTGCTTTGTAATAAAATGGTGGTTTGGGATTCTTTGGCAATCCGCCAACATAAACACGATATGAATTAATCCTATTTCTTTTGTTATGGTAACCCAGAATAATGTTACTTAGACCGGGACTGACGCCACAATCAACTACTGCCGTAAGATTTCGTTTTTTAGCTTCTTCATTAAGGATAAATGGATCTTCGGGAAAGAAAGAAATATCAACAACATTTTTATTTAATTCAATAAGAGATTTCAGAACTCTGAAACCAATTGAGCCCGGCACTGCACTGATTACCAGATCAGCTTCATTTACAATTCTTCTAAGTTCATTGATATTAAGAAAGTCTGTTTGAACTATTCTTACGGGATTATTTAACTGAACTTCATTTAACTTCTCTTGGTCAAGGTCAGCAACTGTAACATTATAATCACGGCACAAATCAACTGCAATGGCACTACCAACCAAGCCACAGCCAAGAACAGTAATTTTTTTCAGAGAATGGATTTGGTTCATAGTAAATCAATTTCTGTTTTATTCTCTGCCAGCCCAATTGCGTAAAATATTTTTCTCTTCGTCTGTAAGCTTTGCTTCGTTGTGCATAATTCGGTATTGCCACGGTGGCATTTTTTCATCACGAACTTCTTCCCAGATTTCTTCCTTAATTTTTGCTTCTTTCCCTTTCACTTTATCCCATTCAGAAAAATTAACATGTTCTCTTCCCTCCTTAACATCGTTGGCAGTCAGGAATGATACGGGTGCAATTTTAGTGTACCATGCCCAGTTTGTTTCATTTGAATGGCAATCATAACATGCTTTTTTTAAGATTGACTTAACCTGATCAGGTGCTGTTATTTCTTGTGTCACAGGCGGATTTGTTCTTTCTACCGGAATAAATTGAATTCCAACGACGATAAGAATCAGAACGATTAAAAATTTCTTCATTTTGCCTCCTTTATGATTATTTATTTAGAATTTCTTTTGCTTTTTTAGTTACATTTTCAACTGTGAAACCGAATTTCTCAAAAAGAACTTTATCCGGCGCAGAAGCACCAAATGAATGCATGCAAATAACTTCACCTTTTTCACCAACATATTTTTCCCAACCTTGATTAACTCCTGCTTCAACTACCAATCGTGCCTTAACTTCAGATGGAAAAACCTTTCTTTTGTATTCATCTGACTGCATTTCAAATATTTCCCAGCTCGGAAAACTGACTACCCGGGTTTTAATTCCTTCGGCTTCAAGTATTTCTGAAGCTTTCATAATTAATCCAACTTCTGAACCGCTTGCAATCAGGATAATATCAGGTTCAGCAGATGAATCTTTTAATATGTAAGCTCCTTTAGAAAGCTCAGTTGCAGATGCTAAACCATTTCTGTCAAAGCATTCAACTTTTTGTCTGGTAAGAACGAGAGCAACGGGTCCACCTTTATGTTTAATTGCGAACTTCCATGCTTCCGCTGTTTCATTTGGATCCGCAGGACGAATAACAATTGTATTGGGAATTGCCCTTAATGAAGCGAGTTGTTCAATTGGTTGGTGTGTTGGTCCATCTTCGCCGAGTCCGATGCTATCGTGAGTAAAAACAAAAATTGTTCTCAGTTTCATTAATGCACTTAAACGAAGAGCAGGACGAAGGTAATCAGAAAAAATAAGAAATGTTCCGCCGTAAGGAATTATTCCGCCGTACAAAGCCATTCCATTAAGTATTGCCCCCATTGCGTGTTCGCGGACACCAAAGTGAATATTTCTTCCGTTTTTATTATCAGCGGAAAAACTTTTAAATTCCTTGAGATATGTATTATTAGATTCTGCAAGATCGGCTGAGCCACCAATAAGAGTTGGCAGATATCTGGCAATTGAGTTCAGCACTTTTCCTGATGCCGCCCTTGTTGCCATTGCTTCAGAAAATACCGGAAGATGTTTTTCCCATTCATCTCCGAAATCCTGCCTGAAAATTCTTTCGAACAGATCGGCTAGCTCGGGATAATCTTTCTTATAACTTTCAAAAAGTTTATTCCAAAGTTCCTCAGCTTCACGACCGCATTCCTTAATTCCGGCAAAATGAGATTTTACTTCATCGGGAATGTAAAAGTCTTCTTCATAATTCCAGCCAAGATTTTTCTTTGTGAGTTTAACTTCCTCAACACCGAGAGGAGCGCCGTGTGCAGAAGCCGAGTCCTGTTTATTCGGACTGCCATAACCAATGTGAGTTCGTGTAATAATAAGACAAGGTTTATCGGAATTTTCTCTGGCAAGATTAGCCGCTGTCCCGAGCTCAGATAAATTATTTACATCATCTACATTAAAAACATTCCAGCCATAAGCTTCAAATCTTTTTCTGACATTATCTGAATAAGTTAAATCTGTTTTACCTTCAATTGTTATTCTGTTATCATCATAAAAGAAAATTATTTTATGATGACCTGCAAATGAAGCTGCTTCGTGTGAAATACCTTCCATCAGATCGCCATCGCTGCAGATTCCATAAATGTAATGATCAATTAAGTTATATCCTTCCTTATTAAAAACTGAAGACAGAAAATCACGGGCTACAGCCATTCCTATTGCTGTTGCAAAACCCTGCCCAAGAGGTCCTGTTGTAGTTTCCACTCCGGGAGTATGACCATATTCAGGATGACCCGGAGTTTTACTATTCCATTGTCTGAAATTTTTTATCTCATCAAGTGATAAGTCATAACCACTGAGATGAAGAATTGAATATAGAAGCATACTTCCGTGACCAGCGGATAAAATGAATCTGTCCCTGTTTATCCACTGAGGATTTGAAGGATTATGCCGCATAAGTTTATAATAAAGCAGATAAGCAATAGGAGCACAACCCAGAGGCATTCCGGGATGTCCCGAATTAGCTTTTTGTACAGCATCAATTGATAAAGTGCGGATTGTATTAATGGATAGTTGTTCAATTGAGAGGATTTTTTCTGACATCAATTCTCCGTAATAAATAGAAATTGAATTTTTAATATTAGTAAAATAAAAAAGATTGTGTTAAGATTTGAAAACTTTGCTATATCTGAACACAAATAAATATTTCCAAACTTCTGAAAATCATTTAACTTACTTTATCCTAAAAGCATCCCCAAAGAAAGATATGTACTGTTTCAATTCAGAACGGGCTAGATTTTTACCTGATTTTATTATTTACAATAATTGAAAAGATTATTTAATTATTCTAAGTTAAATCAGAATTTTTGAAAATACTTTATTTAAGATTATTTCATATTCACAAGGGGCAAATATGAAACATTTAATTATTCTTCTCGCACCGATTTTTATTTATGCTCAAAATACACCTCCCGATATATTATATTTCATATCTAGTAAAGAACTTAATTATACATTTAATTCTATTGATGTTGATAGGGAGGGGGAGGAAATATTCTATGAGGATAATATTTCTTCACATATTGCACTAAATGCAGTCAATGATTCCAAAATTGAAAACCCGATGGTTATTTATAAGCAGACTACGGAATTTTATGATAACTTAAATGAAATTAAAAACTTCATGAACAAACAAAATGAAAAGACAAATCGATTTAACAATGCTTTAATGCCTGGCGAGATAAACCAGACAGAAAGCAGTGACAACTTTTTAACTAATAAAAAGTGGTCTATCGGGGTGAACTTAGTTCCATATTATTCTGGCGAAACTTATGGGGTTTTCTACAGCTCTGATCCTTCTGACTATCTTTATTTAACATCAAATACCTTCAATGAGATAAATCTTGAGTGGTATTTGAACTATTCTGTTAGTAAAAAATTTGATCTTGTGTTTGATTTTTCATACACTTCAGATTATTCTGAGGAGCGAAATGTATCGTCAGAAAATTATAATTATGGAACTATTAACAGGGGCACATTTCAAAAAAACGGAATGAAAAAAATTAACCTTCACCTTAGTGTAAAGTATTATTTGTTTGATAAGGAACAGCAAAGTGTTAATGTTTACTTTCTTGCTGGCTTTGGAAGACAATTTGCATTTGCTGATAAGAGCTCAGAGTACCTTTTCCCCGATCCAGGCTTACCAGTTAAAGAAGATAATATGGAAGAATATCTTGAGGACATTAATTCTCCCTGGAATTTAAATGCGGGTTTTGGTACTGAATATTTTCTCAATAATTCTATTTCCTTGACATCATCAATAAGGTTCTTATATGCTTCTGCTTCCGGTAAATATAAAGTAAGGATGGTATCTCCGAGTTACACAAGAACAGCAGAGCTCGAATCAACATTATCAAAACTAATTACAAGAATTGGGATCGGGTTAAATTTCTATTTTTAAATAACCGTGATATAAATACTTTTGGGGCGAAAAATGAAAAATAAAATCGTATTTACACTGGTTATACTAGGTCTTTATTCAAGCTATGTTTATTCCCAAATATTTGAGTTCGATGATTCACTTTCCACTATTATAAAAAAATATGATTCAAATTTTCTGATTGAACGACAAAATCAATCTGAATATGTTGATAGTGATACTCTTCCTGTTATAAGGCAAACAACTTTGATTAATTCTCACAGTGGTGATTATGGAGCTGATCAATCAGATTTAAGTATAGCAATGGACAGCATTGGTAATTATTTATGTGTTTGGGTTGATTTTCGTGATGGAAATATGAATATATATGCTCAATTGTACGATAAATTTGACAGAAAGATTGGGAGTAGCTTCATTGTTAATAATGATAAGATTTGGGGAAATATAGATCCAATAGTTTCGGCAAATAAAAGGGGGGATTTCGTTGTTCTTTGGGAAAACGATCTTAGAGAAATATATGCAAGAAGAATTAGTAATACCGGACAATTTTTAAGTGCACCGTTAAGATTAAATTCCAATGGTCAAATAAACACCTCTCCTATAGCTCTTGCAGTAGCTGAAAATGGTTCATTTATCGCAGTATGGGCGGCCGAGAAATTTTATTATGAAAAGTGGCTCTATGCTGTCGTTGTTGACAATAACAATAACATTTCCAATGAGATTTATATAGACGAATCAAGTAGCCCCAATTTATCGTATGTGAAAGGCAGAAAAGCTACTGTTTCAGGAGATTATTTTTTGGTTGTATTCCCGTCTTATAGGGGAAGCATGATTGCTCAAATAGTATCCTTAAGTGGAATACTTATAGGAAACAATTTCCTAATTAATGAAATAAATTATGGGAATGACTCATATGATGTAAGGGTTGCGTCGCTGCCCGGAGGAAATAGTTTAATGCTTTGGAAAGCTAATGCATTATATGGAAGACTTTATAATCCTCAATCAGGTTTTGTAACTGGAGAGTTTCTTATAAGTGATTCGGTTTATTCTTTCAATCTTTTTACGGATAGAGATAGTACTTTTTATATTTATTATGATATAAATGGTACTGCTTACTTTCGTAAAATTAATAATAACGGCACTATTATTTCTGAAAGAATCAGAGCAGAGTATGACAGCCTGTTTGGAAATTATGTACCAATGGAAGTTTCTGATTTGGGTAACAATTCATTTATAATAGGAAAAATTGTTTATGAACGTTCAGATTTAAACTGCTATATACAGAAACTTAGTTCAGACTTTTCACAATTAACAACTGCTGTAAAAACTCACGATGACTTATACTCAAGCTGGCAGATTTTCCCTAAAGTTAAATTTAATTCACAAGGGCAGGCTCTGGTTATTTGGGAAGACCGGAGAAATGGCAGAAAAGATTTATATGGAAGAGTCGTTAATGAAAACTTTGAACCAATCGGAGAAGATTTTCAGATAAATGAAACCTCTGCTAACTATTACTTTACTTATGATAAAGCCATTTCCGCTTTTTCAGACGGAACATTTGTAGTTGCTTTCTGGAAATCGGAGAACACAACTTATGGAGTTCAATTAGCTTTACAACTTATTACTCCCTCAGGACAAAAAATTGGAAATAATAAAAATGTAACTGACATTTATTACAGTTATGGAAATTACTCGATAAGCTTGAATGTTAATTCCAGAGATGAGTTATTAGTATGCTGGTATAACTACTTCCATGCTTTGACAAGATTGTACGATAAAAATTTGAATCCACTCACAAACATCCAAACAATACTTTCAGCTAAAGACAATATTGGGTTCAAACCATTGAAAATTTCGGTTGATGAAAATCATATATTGCTTGCTGTTTGGCGTGATTATTCACTTACCGACGGTTATACTTTCCCTATACTGAAGGGAAGATTTTTTAATTACCGACCTATTTCTGATGTCTTTGTCATTGATAGTGCAGCAAATGATTTTTATAAATTAGAGTGCGTTAACGATAGTAGTGAAAATTTTACTATTCTTTATGCATCATATAACAAGATTAAAATTAAAAGATTTTATGACTTCCCTTCTCAAAACATTTTCAGTGATGAGCATTACATTTTTGACCCCTCAGATATGAAGATAGTTAAGCTGAAAAATAAGAAAGCACTTATTGTTTACCGTGACTCTTATGAAGGAACTTTACAGTCAATATACTATAATGACAACCGGTTCATAAGCAATTTCTACTTTTTGAATAAACTTGTGGATTACGATTATTACCTCTACTATTTCGAAGACTATCCCGTTTTTGATGCGGATATAATAGATAACAAATTATTAGTATCATTTTCAGAAGTAAATCCTCATAAAGGTACTGATATATTTATAAAAGGGATGGATGCAAGTAAATTTAATTTTAATAAAGAAGTCACCTATTTAAAAACGAAAACTGACTTTCTTTATAATAACTTTCCAAATCCATTCAATGATAAAACTGTAATTGCATATCAACTACTTTCATTTACAAAAGTTAAGCTTTCTGTTTTTGATGTTCTCGGAAACTTAGTGCGGGTTCTGGTTGATGAATATCAACAACCGGGAATTTATGAGGTTGAATTTAATGCCGAAGGACTTTCATCTGGTGTATATTTTTATAAACTGGAAGCTTTTAATACAACAGTAAAAAAGATGATGTTATTAAGATAATCTAATAACCACTGTCAACCGGCGATTTCATACTATGAATACCTATTAATTCAATCAAATCTGAATAGTTGATTAAATTTATACTTCTTTTCTGAAAATCATCATTTGAAACAGCTTTTAACAAAGCTTTCAATTCAGCATCGCGGTGTTTGCTCATTTCTTTCAAACCAAATTCATTAAGATCAATGAGCGCAGCAAGCTCATCGTTATCTTTACCAATGTGACAAACAAGTAAATTTATTTTATTCGTCTCAAGACTATCGAGAACAGAAACAAAATGATTATACTTTGACTCTATCGGCACGCTGTACATACTATTCACATCAGTTTCGCCAAAGTATCGTGAAATAGCCAGTTTATATTCAGATGCAAGTTTCTCAACTATCTTTCGCATCTCAGGTTTATCAACGGCTGTTCCCATATGATAATCCAGGTAAGAAATTTTCAATCCGGATTTAATTGCCTTTTCAATCTGAGCCCGGAGTTCAATTTCTACTTCTTCAAGTGATGGATTATTTGCAAAAAATTTTGCTCTAGATGGAAAGAAAAAACCAAGCGAATCCACAAGTGAAGGAACTTTCGAAACTCCGGCAACAGGACCCCAGCGATAATTTTTCCATTCAGCATTTAATGTCAGATGAACTCCAACACTTACATTCTCAGCATTCTTTAACAAGGACACTGCTTCATCAAACCATCCACACGGCACCATAACGGATGCAGAAAATTTTAATCCTGAGCCAATAAGTTCATTTGCAGCCATATTTACAGAGTGCGACATTCCGATATCATCACAGCGAATCAGTAGAATTTTTTCTTCGGAATGGTTCTGAGCAATAGAACAAATTGAAGAAATCAAAATCAACAAAAAGGAAATCAATAGTTTCATAAAATCTCCGGTTTATGCACTCAAAATTAGTTAAAATATTTTGTTGCAATAATTTTGTTTGAGATTAAATTATAATAGTAAAATTTGCAAGTTAATTTCATTACAGGAGTAAAAATGATAAAACAAAAAATTAGCATAATCCACATACTTTTTTCACTTCAGATCATTTTAATATCAACAGAATCACTTGCTCAGAATAAACAACTTACATTTAATCAGGTTTATCTGTTCGGTGAACCAAGATTATTGAATCAACTGCCAAGAAACATAAACTGGTTCGATGATGAAAACTATATTCAGCAAAAAAATGTTAACGGAAGCACAGCAATAGTTAAAGTTAATGCCGCAACCGGCGATGAAGAAGTTCTAATCAGATTTTCCGATTATGATGAAGTTCTTCTTGAATATGATCTCACTTTAGATAATAAGATTCTTCAAACGGATGATTACCAAAATTTTATATTAAAAAAAGATAATGATTTTTATTTCTTCTCTGTTAAAACAAATCAGGTAAAACGACTTACAACAGACAATTCCGAAAAAGCAAATCCGGTTCTTTCTCCTGATGGAAAGAAACTTGCATACACAAAAAACCGCGATCTCTATTATGTTGATATTGAAAGTGACAAAGAAATCCGTTTGACTTTTGATGCTTCGGAAACCGTTTATAACGGTTGGGCTTCGTGGGTTTATTATGAAGAAATTCTTGGACGATCTTCAAACTATCGTGCATTCTGGTGGTCACCGAACAGTGAGATGATTGCTTTCCTGAGAACTGATGACTCACCTGTTCCCAAATTTCCGTTATACAAAGCCGATGGTGTTCACGGTGAGCTTGAGTGGGAACACTATCCAAAAGCCGGCGATCCCAATCCTGATGTGAAATTGGGAATTGCTCATCTTAATGATAACAAGATAATATGGGTCGAAGAAGATGAAACTGTTGATCAGTACACTGCCTGGCCCTTCTGGACACCGGATAGTAAAGAGTTATTTTATCAGGTTCTGAATCGCGGACAGGATCACCTACAAATATTGGCAGCGAATCCAAAGACGGGGAAAAACAGACTTGTGTATGAAGAAAAGCAACCAAGCTTTGTTGAATTTTTTGAAGACATATACATTTTCAAAGATGGCAGTGGATTTCTGCTTCGTTCAGATATAGATGGTTTCAGACATCTTTATTATTATGATATGAATGGAAATCTCAAATCACAAATTACCGAAGGTGATTGGACAGTAACTGAAATAAATCTTGTTGATGAAAAAAATAAGAAAGTGTATTTCGAAGGCAATAAGGATAATTCGCTCGACAATCACCTGTTTGTTGTTAACCTTGATGGAAAAGGATTAACACAACTCACTAAAATATCTGGTACACACGATGCAAAACTATCGAAAGGTGGTTCATTGTTTGTTGATACATATAGTTCATTAAATGACCCGGGAAGAATGGAATTGTTTAATTCAAAAGGAGAATCAATAAGAGTTCTTGCCGAAAGAAAAAACTCTTCGATGGATGAATATCAGATTACAAAGGCAGAGATATTTAAAATAAAAACTTCGGATGGTATTGAACTGCCAGCAATGTGGATTTTACCACCTGATTTCGATGAGAATAAAAAATATCCCGTTCTGTTTTCTGTTTATGGTGGTCCGGGAGTTAAGGATGTAAGGAATGCTTTCTCTGCTTTCCTTGAAAGATTTTTCTTCTCACAAAATGGAATAATCTATTTTGTCGTTGATCATCGGGGAAGTGAACATTTCGGCAAAAAAGGATTGGCAGCGATGCATCGAAATCTTGGTAAGTGGGAAATGCACGATTACATTGAAGCAGTTAAATATCTCCGCTCGCTTCCTTTTGTTGATTCAACCAGAATTGGAATTACAGGTGGGAGTTACGGCGGTTATGTGACCTGTATGGCACTTACTTATGGAGCCGATTATTTCACTCACGGTATAGCTGATTTTTCTGTTACTGACTGGCATCTGTATGATAATGTTTATACTGAAAGATATATGGATAAGCCGGAAGAAAATCCTGAAGGATATAAATTTGGTTCTGCATTAACTCACGCTGATAAGTATAAAGGTTATCTTCTGATTACACACGGAACACTAGACGATAATGTTCATATGCAAAACACTATCCAGCTTGTTGACAAGTTTACAACTTTGGGAAAGGATTTTGAATTAATGCTTTATCCGAATGAAAGACACGGAATTGGTTTTCCCAAGTGGGTTCATCAGAAAAAAAGTTTTGTTAAGTTCTGGTTTAAGAATTTTCTCGGTAAAGATTTTGTAAACGAGTAAAAACAATGGCACACAGATGACACTGATCAGGCAGATTAACGCAGATTTGTGCAAATCAGTTCGATCTGTGTCATCAGTGTGCTATTTTCGTTTTATACTGTTCGAATCACTCTTCTAAAATGGAAGCCATACACCGCAAGCGTCATTGCAGTTGTAAATTTTTTCGGATACTTAAACAAAGTTAAGAAAAGCAACTTCCAGAAATATTTCTTTCCCCGTTCAATTACGCCAAGAATAATTATTAATCTCAGGAATGCTTTTAATTCTCTTGGTGTAATTCTGCTTTTTTGCCAATTTGGAGTGCTGTATTCTCTCAGAAATTCCGTAATTCTTTTAAAGTATTCCTTTTGTGAATAAATAGTGTGGAGCAAAAAACTATAACCGCGAATGAGAGTTTGATAATTCATTTTCGGAATAAAATTAATGGAAGCATCCATATTATTTCCGGAAAACATATCGAGCAGTCTTCCTTCAGTTTTCATTCTTTGATGAAGCTTTGTTCCGGTGGGCGCATTAAGCAATCCAACCATAGCATTTGTAATTCCACTTCTCTGAATAAAGTTTATTTGTTCATCAAAAACTTTTTCAGTATCACTATCAAATCCAACAATGAAACCACCGGATACAATAAATCCTGCTCTCTGTAACTTTTTAACCGATTGCACAAGATCCCTTCTGAGATTCTGCGATTTTCCACATTCATTTAAGCTGTCATTGTTTGGTGTTTCAATTCCAACAAATATGCTGTTGAATCCTGCTTCTACCATAAGCTTCATCAACTCTTCATCATCAGCAAGATTGATTGATACTTCTGTTATAAATGTGAAGGGATATTTCTTTTCTTTTGACCATTCAATTAATGCGGGTAAAGTATCGTCTTTTAATTTTCTTTTATTGCCGATAAAATTATCATCAACAACAGAAACTCCTCCGCGCCAGCCAAGCTCATACAAACGATCCAACTCAGCAATAAACTGTTCGGTACATTTTGCACGGGGCTTTCTTCCATTTAGCATTGTGATACTACAAAACTCACAATCATAAGGACAGCCGCGTGAATATTGCAAGCTCATTGAAGCATACTTTTTCATATCAAGTAATTCCCACATTGGAATCGGAGTTAATGAAACATCCGGAAATTTATTTGTCTGGTAAATATGTTTTGGATTTCCATTTTCCAGATCGTGCAAAAACAGCGGCAGAGTAATTTCAGCTTCATTTAAAATAAAATGATCAACGCCTAGAAGGTCTTTGTATTGTGTTGTACAAAGCGGACCGCCGGCTACAACTTTAACACCAAGTTTGTTACATCTTCGAACAATTTCTCTGAAAGATTTTAAGTGAACATTCATTGCACTGATAAAAACATAATCAGCCCAGAGAATATCTTTATCATTTAGTTTTGATACATTAAGGTCAATAAGTTTTTTGCTCCAATCTTTTGGAAGCATTGCTGCAACTGTAATTAAGCCAAGAGGAGGTTCAGCGGATTTTTTTGAAACGAACTTAAGTGCTTCCTTAAAACTCCAGAACGTTGGAGGTGTTTCAGGGTAAACTAATAAGACTTTCATCATACATTTCCTTTTTAACTTACACATTAAAACTGCATAAAATTTTAATGCGCGTTTGTAAAAGAAATGTAATATGATATCTAAGCCCTAAAAGCAGCTTAAATTACCGGTTGTTTTTTTATTTAACACCAGAATAATCAAATTATCAAGACTCAATTTACCGGCACCGTGAATTAAAACCCCAATTAAAAAAAGTATGTAGTATAGTGGAATTTCAAATCCGTTGTTTCCAGCTTCAAATCCATTTCCTATATGAACTGTTACAATGGCAACTATCATTACAAAGATTAATGGTATTGAAATTATTCTGCTTGCTAAGCCAAGAGTCAGCAGAACAACGCCAGCCATTTCTGTTGAAGCCGCCATATAAGCGTTTAAAGTCGGCAAAGGAATACCCATTTCACCAAACCATTCTGCTATTGAGCTTATATTCTTCCACTTCATTATTGCGGGACCATAAAAACCGTAAGCGAGGACTAATCTTATAGCTAATAAATGAACATCTTTAAACTTTGAAAGATGCTGTACAACTGACTTATATTTTTCTATCATTTTGTTTCCTTTTCATTTTCAAATCCAAGAATAAAACCTTTTGAATGCATTGTGTAAATGAATTTCAGAAAATTTTCTTTAATTATTTTGCAATCAATGTTTTTATAAATTTCTTTAACTTTTTTAATAAGCTGTTCAACTGAATAATTACTTTTTTCAATTTCAGTAATCAGCCAGGCAAAAAAAGCCGAAAGGTCAAAGAACTGAACTTTATCATTCGCACGAAACATCAGCACATAATATTCGCCTTTATCACTTTCAGTAATATTAGCAGATTGCTTTAAATGAACCGGATATGAGAGTTGTAATATTTCGTATTCTTTGTTAAGAATAATTCTGCTATCATTATAAATGTTTACCGACAAATTATTTAAATCATCATTTTTATCTTCCATCATATATAATTCAATTTCTTTCCACTCAAATAACAGAAGATCGGTCAGGTGCGGATATTTTGTTTTGATTTCAAACTCATTAGTATCTATAAACTGATAAAACTCATACGGCATTTGCCAGATCTGCGGTGATTGACTTTTATGTCTGGTGATAAATTCATCAACAATAAAGTCCCACTCATCATCCGCTAAGAGATTTTCTGTAATTGGATAAGCGGAACGCAGACTATCATCAATAACTCCGCGAATTAATCTTCGGTAGTGATGAATCCGGTTTTCGATTAAACCATCAACTGGTTTAAGAACATTTGTTCTGCAAAATGATGCAAAATTACTTTGTTGAGCTTTTGTGTATTCATTAAGAAACATATTCAATACTCCAGCTTTGTTTACAAATTCTTTCGAGTTCATTTAGTTCAAAAGCAAGTTCTGAAAAGTCAGGAATATTAAAATCCCTTTCCAATAAAACCGGAACAGGGGTTTCGAGTTTATTTATTGTGTACTCAAATAACTTGTAAACAGGATCGATAATCGGCTGCCCGTGAGTATCAATAATCAGATCATCAGAAACTTTTTCGTGTCCTGCCATATGAATGTATGAGACTTTTTCAAGCGGCAACTGATCAATAAATTTTTGTGCATCATAATTGTGGTTAAATGCATTAACATAAACATTGTTAACATCAAGCAGAAGATTGCAATCAGATTCCTTAATTATTTCATTAATAAATTCAATCTCGCTCATTTCTGCGGCAACCGGAGTGTAATAGGAGACGATTTCCATTGTAATTTTTCTTTCAAGAAAATCCTGCACCTGTTTAATGCGGTTGACAATATGTTTAACTGCATCATATCTGAACGGTATTGGCAGCAAATCATACAAATGTGCGTTATCACATTTAGAGTAACTAAGATGTTCTGAGTAAACAGTGATATTATAATCGTTTATAAACTGTTTAATTTTTTTCAAAAAATCCCAATCAAGTTCTTCCGGACTCCCGATGGAAAGGGAAAGACCGTGAGCAGTTATCGGATATTTTTCAGACAATTTTTTTAATACTTTTTTCCAATAACCACCTATGTTCATCCAGTTTTCCGGTGCAAACTCTATAAATGATGGCCGCAGAATTTCTGAATAAAGAAAGTCTTCACCAAACTCTTTTCGATAACCGATGCCAACAAATTGTTTCATAATATTTTCCGACATATTTAGATTTAATATGTCACCCTTCAATGGCATAGCCAAGCAGGGTGACAATGCTGAAATTATTTTTTATTTGTGTTTTTCTTTTCAGTTGATTTGTTCTCACCGCACTTACCTTCGCCGCATTTTCCTTCTTTGGATTTATCATCCATCTTCTTAACATCAGAAGTTTTCATTTTTGTTGAATCTTCTTTACCACCACATTTGCCTTCCCCACACTTTCCCTCGCCACATTTGCCATCTTGTGATTTGTTTTCTTTCTTAGCATTGTCTTTAGATTTTTCACCACAAGACAAATCAAAATTGTACTTCTGCGAAACAAGATTATCCAGCAAAGCAAGTCTTAATTGAGAACCTGAACCAAGATCGGTGAAATTAAAAGGATTGCTCTGATTTGCGGAAGCTGTATTTGCACTTAAAAGTGAACCCGCAACAATTGATCCTGTAAAAAGGATGCTTTTGAGAGTTTTGTTTGTCATAGTCGGACCTTTCTATTTGTTATTAGTAGTTAGTTTGTTAGTTCAGGAGTAAAGACGATGGGATATGCGAAACCTTACAGGCAGATAAAATAATTTTCAGATTATTTTAATTCTTGTTCGATAATATTTTGAAGATGTGTTTTTTCAGTATCAGATAGTTTTTTATCGGTTTTCCAATTTGAAATGAGTTTATCTATCAGTTTAATTTGCTTATCAAACAAGCGGCAGTACTGGCAGACTAATAAATGAACAAACAATCTTAAACGATCCTGAAAAGTGAGCTTTATTTCAGCCTTCTGAACAGAAAGCATAGTTGCTTCTTTGCAAGTTATCATCAGTTTTTTTGAGTTTGACTTATTTACCATAAAATAATTTTTCTATACACTTTCTGATTTTAAGTTTTATCCTGTGGATAAGCACCCAATAGTTAGACGAAGATATTTCAAGTTCCTTACAGATTTCTTCAGAATCAATTTCATCCAGAAATTTCATCGAAAACAAAGCTAACTGTAGCTGGCTTAGCTTTCGTTTACATTTTTCAAGTATTTCATAAAATTCGAATGAATGCTGTTGATTATTTACTGCGTGACTAAATGGATTTGGCAGAGCTTCTTTTTTCCAATGACCAGACTCATCAAAAAAGTCATCTTCATTATCATCATTCTCAAATCTAACATTTGGTGATTTTGAATTCTTTCTGTAGTGGTCTATGATTTTATTTTTTAAGATGAGATACAGCCAGTTTTTTTCTGAAATCTCGCCTTTATATGAATCCTTATTTCTTAAAGCAGATAGAAAAGTATCCTGCAGAAGGTCTCTTGCAGATTCTTCATCACTTACACGAAGAACAGCAAAACTAAAAAGTTCATCGCCGTATTTAGTAATCCAAGATGCAGGATTTAGCTTAAAATCTGATTTCACTTGAATTTGTTCTATAATTTTCTGCTGCTAAAACTAATTCTAACGTATTAAAAATAAAAATACCAACTATTTTAATAATACCAAGTAATAATTTGGTATATGTAAAAGAAATGTAATTTAGATTTAATGAGATTTGATGTTGAAATTAATTAGATTGATATTTGATGTGACATTCCAAACCGGTCTGTCGGAAGACAGGCTTTTTTCGGAATTTGTGTTTTAATAATAAAGAATTCGCACATATATATCTTTCTTTAAATTGATTGTTGGTTATTAATTTTAATGCTTTATGACTCGCAGAAAACATTCATTCGTTTACAATCTGGCAATATTTGTACTTGCACAGCTCGTCTGGCTTGCGGTATTAATGCTGTGGATTTACTGGTACATTACAAACAACCTGATCTTTGAACAGGTTGGAGAAGAAGTTTCGCCGCAAATTATTATAGATACACCTGATGTTTTCCCATTTGTCGGCGGAATAGTTTTGCTTGTTGGTTTATCATTCAGTATGGTTTTAATTTTCAGACATCTGAATGTTCAGATAAGATTAACCAGACTTTATGATAATTTTATTGCAAACATTACACACGAATTAAAATCTCCCATATCTTCAATTCAGCTTTATCTTGAAACCCTTAAGACCCGAAATGTGTCTGAAGAAAAGCAAAAAGAGTTTATAGAACAAATGATCAGAGCCACTGAAAGATTACAAAAACTAATAAGCACTATACTTGAAATATCCGCTCTTGAAGGCAGAAAGAATAAAGCAAACTTTGAGGTGTATGATTCCTGTGAGATAGTAAAAAGATTGATAAAAGAATCAGCAGATCAATTCAGATTAAATGCTGATACAATAAGCTTCAATTGTCTCAGTTCTGCTAAAATATCAATAGATGTAAATGCATTTAAAATGGTCTTCGATAATTTGTTTGATAATTCCATTAAATACACAACGAACAATCTGAAAATTGATGTGGTAGTCAAAACAACTATCAACAAAGTTGAAATAAGATTCACAGATAACGGTGTTGGAATCTCCTCCGTTGAACACAAAAAGATTTTTCATAAATTCTATAGAATTTATGATGAGGATATTCCTAATGTTAAGGGCACCGGACTCGGCTTGTATTGGGTTAGGGAAATTGTTAAGAACCACAAAGGAAAAATTTATGTGAAGAGTGACGGGAAAGGTAAGGGAACAACTTTTATAATAGAGCTTCCGGTAATCAGAAAGATAATCAAAGGATAATATCAAAATGAATGAAGAAAATATATTATCAGTAAAAATTCTTTTGGTTGAAGATGAAGAAAGTCTTGCTTCAGGGCTCGAATTTAATCTTTCTGAAGAAGGTTTCGAAGTTGATTGGGCAAAGGATGGCAAGCAGGCGGTTGATAAATTCTTCAATAGTCAATACGATTTAATTATTCTTGATATAATGCTTCCTTATCAAAATGGTTTTGAAGTTGCAAAGCAAGTGAGGGAAAAAGATCCGCAGATTCCGATACTTATTTTAACTGCAAAAACTTCAACAGATGATAAAGTTAGAGGCCTTGAAATTGGTGCAGATGACTATTTAACAAAACCATTTCATCTGCAGGAATTATTACTCAGGGTTAAAGGAATGCTCAGGCGAAAAAACTGGTATGTGAAATCAATAAAGCAAAACCCGGTTTACAGGATTGGAAAATGTGAAATTAATTTCGATAACCTCAAGTGTAAAAATGGAAAAAAAGAATTTAGTCTAACACATTTTGAAGCCATACTTCTTAAATATCTGATTGAGAACAAAGGAAGGGTGATAAGCAGAAAAGAATTGCTGGAAAATGTCTGGAATATGAATCCTGAAGTTGAAACAAGAACAGTTGATATTTTCATTTCAAGATTAAGAAAATATTTTGAAGATGATCCTTCAAACCCGGTCTATATAAAAAGTATAAGAAGTTCCGGTTATATTTTCGGAGCCGAAGAAGATGTTTAATTAATTCCTAAAGCTATCCGATTCGATTAACGGAATGAATAAGTAAATCTTAAACTTAAATGATCTGCAGAATTCCTGTATGATTTAAAGTTTATTCCCGCATAAACATTATCGAAAATATTGTGAACCAATCCCCATCGTTGATATGTCCTGTCTTCAAATGTTCTTGGAGGAAATCCATCAGCAACAAAATGCCTGAAAGGAATAAATAAATAGCCACCAAACTGAACGGAAAATAAGGTCTTCCCCATCAAAAATTCCACACCTCCAAGTAATGAGAAACGGTAAGGATTAACTTTTTCATCCGGTCTGTATCTTCTGAACAATTCAACGGCTCTGGCATTTCTTTCTAATTCAGCTCCGAACAAAAGAGCCATTATCCTGTAAACCTGGATACTACGATTAATTGTAATTCCATACATGGGAACTTGCCCTGGTTCCGGATAAGGCATTGAAGAAATTCCCCAGGAAAAAGATAAATCCCACCTTGTCTTTTTTGGTTGAGAGAGATAAGGATCAAATTTCACATCACGGGGACTGAAAGTTACAGGTTCCAGAATGTAATTAAGTGAAGAACTTGCTGCCCAATAATTTATTCCGCCATTTGGTTCGAGCAAAGCTGCATTCGATTGATGATTCATACTTCCTTCAATCTGTAACTCAAGTTGATTTAGAAGTTTGATGGTTATACCAGCACCAGCAGAAAGTATGTAATTAAAGTGGGTTGAGTAGGACATATTTTGCGGATGAGTATCTTTATTAAAGGGTTTTGTCAAATATGCAAAGCCGGCTTTACCTTTTAAATGGAAATTATAATCTGAAGGAAGGCCGAAGAAATAAGTAAAATTTATTCCGCCGGATAAACCATACCCCAGAATATCTGTAATATCAAAATCATAAAAAGAAATAAAGCCCCCAATCCGGGGATAACATTCACAATCAAGCCACACTTCATCATTATTGAGATGCGAATAATAACTAAGTTCAATACCTCGTGGATTTGTACCACGGACATTTAATACTTCCTTTGCATGTGGAATCATATAACCGGTAATGTAAGTTAAACCGATAATATCACTGCTGTTGCAACATTCAAGATTTTCAGATGGATTGTTTGAGGATGAATCGGATACCTGAGAATATGTGTTTATTAAAAAAAGATTAATGATCAGAATGCAGAATAGATATTTGTTAAACACCTTCAACTCCAGTTAAATAATTCCGGAATCTAAAAGCTCTGAATATCTTATAAACACTTCTTCAAAAATAAAAAACTGCAATCTAAGTTATGCTATAAAGATTGCAGTTAATATCATCAGTTTTCCAGCAAAAAAATTTAAGTTAAAAACTTATAAACTCATTCAATATCATTTGGCACTACTTAATTAACAACATCTTCCTCGTCTGAGAAAAATTACCTTCTTTCAATTGGTCTGAATGGATTGCTATGCGATAGAAATATATTCCACTTGCTATACCGTTTGCATTAAACTCAACTTCATATCTGCCTGCGGATTTGTATTCATCTACAAGAGTTGCAACTTCGTTACCCAGCACATCATAAACTTTCAGAGTTTGCCAACTGCCGACTGACGAGTGCCAACTGATTATAGTTGTTGGGTTGAATGGATTCGGATAATTCTGCTCAAGTCTGAAATCTGAAACAAAAATATCTCTATTATCATCGACTGAGACAGGATTATATAAAGGTGCTTCATAAACTCCGTTACCATGAGTAACTGCACGAAGCCGGTTAGTTGACCGAACTACACTTAAATCAATAACAATACAACCGAATGGCAATCCTTCTGAATATTCTAGCCAGTTCTGGCCTGCATCCGTAGAAACATAAACACCCAAATCATTTCCAAAGTAAAGTATGTTGGAATCATTGGGGTCTATTACAATAGCGCTTGAGGGAACATCAGGCAATTGGGAGCCGATATCAATCCAGTTATCTCCTGCGTCAGTAGATTTGAAGAGATGTGAAGTTCCAAATCCGGAGAAAACAATGTAGATTATTTTTGAATTATTCGGATCTACAGCAATATCATCAGGATATCTATCGGGTAATGTTCCTGTGATATTTATGAATGTATTTCCACCATCAGTACTTCTGAACACTCTTCCCCGCGAATTCACCGGTGCAGTTGCAACAAAAATTGTGTCGGTTGATGTAGAAGATACTCCGATGGACAAAATCTGATTCCCATCAAGAACAGCCCCGCCATTGCCGAATGTCCAGCTATTTCCTCCATTAATTGATTTATGAAACTTTCTGCTTCCGGCATAAATAACATTTGGATTTGATTTGCAGACTACGAAAGGCGCCACAAATGCGGGATTATCAGTTCCTGACGGACCAATGCCCATCCAGTTAATGCCACCATCTGTTGATTTCACGATGTTCAGATATTGATAAGTGCCATACAAAACATTGTCATCATTCGGATCAATACCTGTCTGACAACCATCGCCGCCAATACATCTGAACCACGCAACATTCCCCTGATAAATTGCTGTTGCATTATCCTGCATTCCGCCTATTGCCAAATCAGGTAAGTTAAATGAAGATGAAAAGCCGTTATAAAACTGAGTTGATTGATACCCACCATTACATCCTTCAAAAGTTTCACCTGCATCAGTAGATCTGAATACACCACCATCCGTTCCGAAGTATATAATGTTTGGATTTGTCGGATGAAAAGTTATCGAATGCTGATCAGCGTGAACATAATCAGGTGGTCCTTCGGGTCCACCGGGCGGTGTAACACCAAAATCCCAATTATACCAGTACGATTTCTGAGTTAAATTGTAACCGCTGTTGTTCGATTTAAAGATATCAATTCCTCCTGTTAAGACCATATTGGAATAAAAAGGACTTACACCAACCCAATGGGAGTACCAACCCTGATAAGTTGCATAATCAGTTGAATTTACTATGACCCAGTTATTCCCACCATCAGATGATTGGCAGAGCCAGGTTCCAGCCCCTGAAGAACTACCATTCCCGATTGAAGCATAAATAATATTTGGATCAGGAAGATAAATGGAAAGAACTGCTTTCCCATTAAAGGTTGCTGGCAATCCGCTTCCTAATTTAATCCAGGTATTTCCTCCATCAGTAGTTCTGTAGATGCCGTGTCCCGCTGAACCAAAATTTCCGTGTGTTGCAAAAACAATGTCACTGTTTAATGGATTTATAGCAATGTCAAAACCCATAATAACCGGATGAACATTTTCCCAGGATGTTCCAGCATCAGTTGACTTAAATATACCTTCTGTTGTTGCTGCCCAGATAATAGAATCATTATTCGTATCAATCTCAACATCATTAACTCCTCTTTTCTGATCATAAGACCAATCGAGGGATTTAGTCCAGGTTTGTCCGTAATCGGTAGTTTTCAGAATACCAATTCCGTAGCTTCCTCTGGTAGTTCTTATAACTTCTCCACCGAGTGCAAGTTGATAATTATAAACCTCGCCTGTGCCAATAAAAATTATATTCGAATCATTTGAAGAAATTGAGATTGAACTAACGCCAAGCACAGGGAAACCTGTTTCAATTCTTTCCCAAGCCATTGGTCCGACACCTGCAGTGTAGCTTCGCCAAAGCCCTCCGCTTGCAGCACCAGCAAATATTGTATTTGGATTTTGTGGATTGAATTCAACATCAAGAGTTCTTCCGCCAATATTATGAGGTCCTATTTGTTCCCATTGATAACTTTTTCCAGTTACTTTTTTCAAATTGTTTTTAGCATAAACAAACGCATTGTAATACTTAGAAGGATGAATATCATTATCAGGGTAAGCTCGCTTGAAATTCCAGTTTTGCAGTGCCTGAAGTGCTCCGGATGTTTTGGGAGGTTTTTTATAAACTTCGTTTTGATTACTAAAATAAGATAATGCTAAAGTCAGAAATACCAGAAAAATCAGCGCACTGAATATTTTATTTGTTTTCATAAAATACCTGCGGGTTTTAATTTTTATTTTTTCTTGCATCAATAAATGATTTAACTGCAAAGATTAAAAATATCAAACATAAAACTGCCATAATTGCCTGCACTGTTACTGCTGCAGGTCTTTCCATTTCTGCACCACCAAGCATTTTGAAAAACTTGATTAGTCCGCCAACTGTTCCTGCAAATCCAAGCAAAGTTAAAACAGCCGCTCCGTGCATTGCATGCTTTAAATATTTTTCATTTAATCCCAGCCACCCCAAAATAAGCATTGGAACTCCAAAGAAAGCAGGAATAAGCGCCGTAATGCTTTCACTGCTGATAACAAAGTATCCGTACAGTCCCATAATTATAAAAATAATTCCAATTGTTATTGAAAATTTTGGCATAGTTTTAATCCTGTTTTTATTGATATAATTCAATTATTAAAAAACTGTATTTATTAATTTCTAAACTTAACTTATTGTCTCTAATATTTAAGTTTTTATTACTGAACAGATCTTTAGCATTCTTTATTTTATAAATTGCGGGTAAGAGAAAATCTGCTTTCACTTCTTTAGGATTTTTGTTCACAACCGTTAATATTCTCTCATTCATATCAGAGCGTATATAAGCATAAATATTTTCATCTGCCTGAAGTGTCATGAAATCACCGTATCGAAGCGCAGGATGATCTTTCCTGATATGAATTAACTTACTTACATCTTTCAGAGTTTGTTTTTCGTATTCATTTAATTCATTATCGAATCTCATCATTCTTCTGTTATCAGGATCTGCAGCGCCGGTCATTCCAATTTCGTCGCCGTAATAAATAATCGGTACGCCGGGAATTGTAAGAATGTAAGCTAAATGTAATTTAAGTTTATCGTAACTTTTCGGATTATCAACCTGTGGAGGATTTGTCCAAGCAATTTCACTCGCCCGTCCGTCATTAATTTCAAGATCTCCGTCAGCATAAGCCATAAACCGTATTTTATCGTGGCTATCCATTATGTTTCCCATAAGATTATTATAGCCAAAAACCTGAAAACTTTTTTGCATCTGATAATCAAGAAGCTTGAAAGAAGCTTTCTCATCTAGAAAAGTCGGAATAGCAACATCATAAAGATTAAAATTGAATTGTGCATCAAGTTGTCCGTTATTTACATATGATGCTATCAGATCAATTCCTCCGAATGTTTCACCAATCTGATAGATTTTTCTCTTTTCAGGTATTGCAATATTTCTTTTTATTTTTTTTGTAACCATTCTCCAGAATTCATTAGGAACATGCTTTACTGCGTCGTGACGGAAGCCATCAGCGCCGGTCACTTTTAACCACCAGACAGCATTATCAGTCATAAATTCAAGTGCATCATAAGAGCCGATGTAATCAAATGAAGGCATATAAGGTTCGAACCAGGTTGTTAAACGATATTCATCCCAAAGTCTCAGATTTTTTCTTCCGTCAGGAAGCTCAAGAGCTCCAAACCAATCACGATGCTCTTTCCAGAATGGATGTTCCATATGAACATGGTTTGATACAAAATCGAGAAGAACTGAGATTTTATTTTCTCTGGCTTTCTGAATCATCTTACGGACAAGATTTATATCACCGAAATGCTCTTCAACCTTGGTTGATGAAACAGGCCAATATCCGTGATAGCCAGTGTACCACCTGTGAGGAGCCGGATATTCTCTATATGGATTGTTTGTGTTATCAACAATAGGAGAAATCCATAGAGTGTTTACACCAAGTTTATTAAAATACCCTTCTTCAATTTTTTGAATTATTCCTTCTAAATCCCCACCGTTATAATTTGCTGGTTTAAATAGCGAATCGTGATTAACAGGTGAATCATTTGAAGGATCACCATTGAAGAATCTGTCAATCATCAGCGAGTATATTATCTGATCGTGCAAAGTTCTTTTATCACTTTCACCGGCAACTAATCCGTTATGCAAATGAATTGTTTGAATGTTGCTATGTTTGTTCATACTGTTGACAGCAATTCTTATTGTCCGATCACCCGAAAGCATTTCGTTTTTTAAAATTAGAGTAATTTCTCTTCCATTAACTTTAATAAGGTTATCAGGAAATTTTTGGTTATCAATTAGTGCAATCAGACTTCTTTTATCAACGGCATTGCTTCTGTCTGTATTTTCAAAATAAAATTTCAGTGTAAGAGATTCATTTGTTCTTTCTTTCCCAAGTATGTGAAGAAACATTTTATCTTTTGTTTCTTTTTCAATTATTCTGACAGAATTAAAATCACCGAGTCCATTGGGTACCCTGATTGGATTTTCCGGATCGACAATTTCTTTTCCTTCAACAAAAAACTTGTATTCATATCTGCCGGGGTCAAGTGGAATTTCAATTTCATAAATACCATCTCCATCAGAATCTTTCATTGATAGATCCTGTCTGTTCCAGCTATTGAACTGACCAAAAAGATTTATCTGCTTTTCACCTTCACCGGCTTTATAAGTAAAGAGATATTTTTTTGCTTTGCTGAGTTTTACAGGAATTTCATAAGTCTTTCCAAAATATTTAAAGCTAACAAGTGTAATTCCTGAAAAATCCTTTTTGGGAGTTAATGAAAGTTCCTGAGATTCAGAATTATATTTTACATCAACAAATTGATTGGGAAGAAATTCAACTCTGTAGTCTTCAGAATAAAAAACATCACAAATCGGAATAGTGAGAGTTTCATTCTCTTTAAGATTTACAGGTTGAATTAAATCCGTAATAGTTTGACTAAGCCCTAAGCTACCGAACAGAATTATCAGGAAGGACAATTTTTTAATCATACTTTGCTCAATTATTAGTGAAATCTTCTGAGTAAAGTTAATAAAAGGAATCTAAAAGCTTAATGTCGAATTAAAGTATTATTAAATGAATTTAAGTTTAATGTTTTCTGACCATTCTCAACATTTTAATATTAATGACAATAAATCTGAAAATCTGATAGATAAAATTAGTCCTGAAAAATCTGGTTAGTTTAGTAGGAACCGGAGGAAAGTAACTCTGTTCATAAGGTTTTCTTAATGTCATTTTAATCTCCTTTAATTTTATTCGGGAACAATTCTCCAGAAAGGATTTGCTTTGGCTTTATAAATAAAAGCATAATGAAGAAAATGTTTAATCCAATGACCCGCTAAACCAATTTCACCGGTAGTATAAGCGATATCTCTTCCGGTATCCGGATACTTATCGAAATCAGGAATTATAGGAAAGATAGTCATAGAAACTGCAGTACCTTTGAAAAAATTTGCACCTGCTGATGCAATACAGGCAGCTCCCATCTTCGCTAAAGATGCTTTCCTTTTCGGTTCGTCACTTTTTCCATTAATCATATCAGCAATATTATAAGCTATTTGTCTGGCCATTACTCCTGAAGGCATTCCTGTTCTGGGTGGAGTTGGAAAAATCGGAGTACCTTTAAGATTTGTCATTGGCTTAGAGATTGAATGTGGCGGGGCAAAAGCTATTCCGGCAGCAAAAATATTTTTGTACTTAGGATGCTGATATGTTTCGGGCCAATCAGAGGGTTTCCATTCTTCATAGGGTTTTTTAGAATAATCACCATCCACTATCATAAATCCATTTGGCGCAAAAAGTTCAGAAGTAATATCCTCATTATTTTTATTAAATGCCTTAAGTCCCACCCCGCTGAATGGTGGAAGTAACATTGCAAAATTATGTTTAATTGATTTTTCTTCACCGGCAAGATTTTCGTAAAAAGATTCTCCGGGCATTACCTCTTTAACATGCGCCTGAACAATCCATTCAATTCCACGTTCCGTATAAAGAGATTCAGTAAAAATTCTGCTATGTGTGATGTATCCACCTCGTTTGATAAACATTCCTCCCATTCCAAAATCACCGAGTTCAAATTCATTTGAAATCCATATGAGTCTGGCTTTATCTCTTACCTTTTGTCGTCTGAGCTCAAATTCAAGATTAAACAGATATTCAAATGCTGCCCCCTGACAAGTACAATTTCCATGTCCTGTTCCAATCAGAAAAGTTTGGTGCTCTCCTTTTTTCATTCTTTCAATAGATTCTTTTAATGCAGAAGCTGTTTGAGAGGCATGACCATAGGTACAAACGCTGAGAGAATTTTTATCTGGTCCCAAACCTTTTGTTGCTTCGAAATTTAATTTTGGTCCTGTGGCATTAATAAGATAATCATAAGTTATTTTTTCACGGCTGCCTGCTTTATCTGAAGATGTGTATTCAATCATAACGAAAGGAGCATTGTTATTTTGTTCACCTTCGGGATGAATACTTATTGCTTTCGCCTGATGAAAAGTAATTTCTTTTTTGTCATAAACTGGTTTTAACTCAAATGTAACCTGTTCGGGTTTCATGTAACCGGTTCCAACCCAGATATTTGAAGGTATCCAATTCCATTTGCTGTTAGGCGATACGACAACAATTTCATGTTTTGACCCGAGTTTATGTCTTGCGTGAAGTGCAGCAGTTTGTCCTGCTATCCCGGCACCGAGGATTAAAAGGCGAGCCATATTTACCTCAATGATGTTTAAGAATACTGTAATATTAAAAAATTTCTTTGAGGTAAAGAAGAGAAGATTATAAAATAAATTGCTTCAGAATAATTATTTATCAGGGAAAAGCATAATAAGATTACTCCTGTGCTTGCATCCCGTATTGTGCCCATTCCTCTTTTGAAGGACCATAAATGCCGGGAAATTTTAATCCGAGTAATCTCATCACTACTGTTAACTGCCCGCGATGATGTATCTGATGATTGATTATAACTTCAAGTGTGGTTCCGCGTTTCCACATTTCTCCATACATATCATCTTCAATCATTAATGAATCATCGTTCCAGTTTGATTTAATTGCATTAAGCATATTATCTGATGCTTCTTTATATGCTTCAGCAATTTCTTTTGCGCTTGAAGGAACAGGAGAATCAGTTTCAGCACATTTAAATTTTAATCCGGTACGCTTAGCCATTTCTCCAATTGAAGTGGTAATATGCCATGCAAGTCTTCCTGCTGTTCTGACATTTTCACTAACAACCTTGTTGATGGAGTCATCGGTGAGATTGTTAAGTATTTTTAATGTGGCTTCGGATTCGTAAGCCCAATCTTCGATGAAGTCTTGTAGTTTGTAATACATATCATCAACCTTTCAATTGTCCCTGCCTTCAGGGACCTTGTGCATAATTAAATTTTTACTGTGCGTTGCCCCAACTTTTAAGTCGTAGGATTAAATACAAAATAAATTATTTGGAATTAATTGCCCCTATCTTTAGATCTGGGTAAAGAAAATCTCTAATCGAATACAGGGTTTTAGCACAATTAATTTTTCTAAAACAAAAATAATTATTTAACCAAATACGGGTTGAGCAAGCTCAACCCCTACAAATTATAATTAAAATGTAGACACAAGTCCTCAATATATTTTTACAATATTACAAATTGTGTTTAAAGATCTTCAGATTACTCTGAACAACAAAGAGAATTTTTGAGAATCTGATCAACTCAAACTCTCCAATATCTCTTTCAACTTCTTCAGATTTTCCTGCCAGTCTTTCTGCTTTGCTCTTTCTTTTTCAACAACTTCAGGTGCAGCATTGGAGATAAACTTCTCATTGGACAATTTCTTTTCAATTGCTGCAAGCGAACCTTCAAGTCGGGTTATTTCTTTCTGTAATCTTTGTCTTTCAACTTCAAGATCAATCAAACCTTCAAGCGGAATATAAATTTCACAATTGCTTAGCACTGCAGATGCACTCGCTTTTGGTTTTTGAATATCAGCTTCGACTTTTATTTCCTCAACCTTTGCAAGTTTCTTTATATAATCAATCTGATGCTCTTTTACACTTTGTGATTTTATAATCGCATTAACTTTTTTAGAAGGAGCAATGTTCATCTCACCACGAATGTTTCTTATTGCTGTGATGATGTCTTTCACAAAATCCATTTCTTTTTCAGCGGAGATACTGATCTTGCTTTCATCTGCTTTCGGAAATTCAGAAATAGAAATACTCTCTCCTTCTTTTCTCTTATCAAGCAATTGCCATAACTCTTCTGTAATGAACGGCATAAACGGATGGAGCATTTTTAAGGCATCTTCAAAAATTGAAATTGCTCTTGTTAAAACTGCAGATTTTACTTCATCGTTATCTCCATAAAGTCTGCTTTTAATCATTTCAACATACCAGTCGCAGTAATCATTCCAGATAAATGAATAAACAATTTTGATTGCATTGTTAACTTCAAAATCATCCATTGCTTTATTGAACTGAAGTAGAGTCTGATTAAGTCGTGATATTATCCATTCGTCAGCAAAATCTTTATGCTTATCTGCAAGAGATTTATCAATCTTTATGGATTCACGATTCATCAAGAGAAATCTTCCGGCATTCCAGATTTTATTTGCAAAGTTTCTTCCGAGTTCGCATTTATCAGTACTGAACAAAACATCCTGCCCAAGCGGTGCAAGATAAATCACTGTAAATCTTAATGCGTCGGCACCATACTCTTTTATAACTTCAAGAGGATCCGGAGAATTGCCGAGTGACTTACTCATCTTTCTTCCCTGAGCATCACGAATAATGCTGGTGAAATAAACATTCCAGAACGGAATGTCTTTCATAAAGTGCATTCCTGCCATAATCATTCTTGCAACCCAGAAGAAAATTATATCAGGACCGGTAACAAGTGTGTCAGTTGGATAATAATATTTTCTCTCTTCTTCCGTTCTGAAAATTGCGTGAGCCCAAAGCCAGCTCGATGCCCAGGTATCGAGTACATCTTCATCCTGCTTGTAATTTTCTATATCCTTTGGTGGATTAACATCACAGTAAATCTCACCTGTTTGCTTGTGATACCAGACCGGAATCCTATGTCCCCACCATAGTTGCCTTGATATACACCAGTCTTTAATATTTTCCATCCAGTGGAAGTAGGTTTTCTCCCAATGCTTTGGATAGAATTTTATTCTGCCTTCCTTTACAACATCAATAGCGGGTTTTGCCAGTTCATCCATTTTCATAAACCATTGCTCACTCAGGTACGGTTCAATGGGAACATTACCTCTTTCTGAGTAACCAATTTTTGTTTGATAATCTTCTATCTTGTGAAGCAATCCGAGCTCTTCAAATTTTGCTACGACTTTCTTTCGCACTTCATATCTATCCTGATGCTGCAGCCACTTGGGAACATTTTCATTTGTAGTTGCATCATCATTAAAGATATTTATGAACTGAAGTTTGTGTCGCATTCCCATTTCATAATCGTTCACATCGTGAGCGGGAGTTACTTTAACTGCTCCCGTTCCGAATTCTTTATCAACATACTCATCGGTAATAATCGGAATTTCTCTTTCCACAATGGGCAGTTTAACTTTTTTACCAATCAAATGTTTATATCTTTCATCATCAGGATTAACTGCAACTGCAGTATCACCAAGCATTGTTTCAGGACGAGTTGTAGCAACAATTACAAATTCTTCAGAATTAATTACAGGATATTTGAAATACCACAGCTTTCCGTTTACGGTTTTATATATAACCTCTTCATCTGAAATTGCAGATTTGTTTGCGGGATCCCAATTTACCATTCTGTAGCCGCGATAAATTTTTCCTTCTCTGTATAAATCAACAAATGCTTTGATCACTTCACGATAATAATCATCATCCATTGTAAAGCGTTCGCGACGCCAATCGCAGCTTACGCCAAGTTTTTTGAGCTGCTGAATAATTATTCCGCCGTATTGTTCTTTCCACTGCCAGCAGTGCTTGAGAAATTCTTCGCGACCGATTTCTTTTTTCTTAATTCCCTGATCTTCCAGAAATTTTGTTACTTTAGTTTCGGTAGCAATCGAAGCGTGATCAGTTCCCGGAACCCAACAGGCATTGTAGCCCTGCATTCTCTTCAATCGTATAAAAATATCCTGAAGCGTGTTATTCAGAATGTGACCCATTGTAAGCATTCCGGTAATATTAGGCGGTGGAATGGGAATCACATACGGTTTTTTGTTATGATCTATTTCTGAATGATAAAGTTCATAATCGTACCAGTACTTGTACCATTTATCCTCAACATCAGCGGGATTATAAGCTTTAGGTACCTGAGAAAAATTAGTTTCTGACATTAAAACAAAACCTCTGAAATAAAATTGTTTTTGACGAAGTCATTCTGCGAATAATAAAAATTTGAGTGCAAATATAAGGAAAAGGAAAGAGTAAGAGTAAGATTAGGAGTAAGAGAAAGAAAGAATTGGTTAAGTGGTGGGGTGTTATAAAATCATAGCTTAAAGATGCTTTAATCAGCGTTTTAACTCTAACGATGAATTATTAGGAGGATTTCTTTATCTTTGTAAAAAGATAATCGCAAAAAATCAAGATGAAAACACATCATAAAATAATATTTGGTAATTGCATGAGTATGGAAGAATTGGCTGATGAAAGTATTCATCTAATGCTTACTTCACCACCGTATTTTAATGCACCGTTTGATTATGAAGGAGTCTTTAAGAATTATGATCAGTATTTAGGTGTTCTCAGACGGTTTGCCAAAGAGACTTTTAGAGTACTTCAAAATGGAAGGATAGCAGTACTAAATATTGATGATATGTTAATTAATGGAGAAAAATACCCAATAACAGCTGATGCTACAAAAATCTTTCAAGAAGTAGGCTTTAGATACAGGGATAGAATCATCTGGAAAAAACCAGAAGGATATCTTAGAATTAGCAAGCGAAGCGGTGTAATTTTACAGAATCCCTATCCAATGTACTTCTACCCGGATAATCTCCTCGAGAGCATAATTATATTTCAAAAAGGTAAATTCGATTATCGCTCAATAAACCACGATATACGTGAACAATCTAAAATTGATAAAGATGAATTTCAAAAAAACAAGTGGTTTATGACTCTTTGGGAAATAACAAATGTTTTACCCGGCTCACCACTTGAAAAAGATATTGCTGCTTTCCCTGAGGAATTAGCATATAGAATTATAAAATTATTCTCCTATGTCGGGGAAACTGTTCTTGACCCATTTTGTGGTAGTGGAACAACGATGAAAGTAGCGAGATTACTCAGCCGAAATAGCGTTGGAATTGAAATTATGCGAGATTTAGAACCGATTATTCGGGAGAAAGTTGGTTTTAATGGCACAAAAGATTTATTTAACCCTGAAGACGAATTTGAAGTAGTTGAAAGAAAAGAGGGAAGATTTAGGTTTATAGAAAGAAAAAAAACTACTTCAAGGTCTGCGGTAAAACTTTAATCATATGAAAGTTGAAGCAAAGATAACCGGAATAAAATATCAACCATTCTTATGTAAAGAGTTAATTGAATTTGATGTTCAGGACTTGGATAAAGCTATAGAGTCTCATTCTCACTTTTTGCTTAAAATTAATGATAAAAATAAAGTTGCAGCTAGCTGGTGGGTATCTGCCAAAAGAACCCGTTCTTATCCTTATTCAAGAGTATATAATACACTTTCATTTACTGGAAAACGAATTACAATCATCCCATTTTATAAGGATGAGGGAAAAGACGGTGATCGTGATTTTCTTCAATGGGATACTGTTTCATTAATGAGCCTTTTAGGTGTGTATGTTATTATCGGATATTATGTAAGTGCGGAAAAAAGCCCTCGATATGACAATAAGATTACAAACCAAAAATTCGATTATAAATATCTTCTTGAAAAAATCAATAACATTGTAAGTTATCAATCAGATGCATTACATTGGAACTTAGAACAAGTTGAAGAAATAGATAAGTTGGGCTCCTTAGCAATTCAAAGCTATCAAGAGATATCAAAAAAGATTGGTATTGAATTACATTCTGCAACATTGGCTGAGCGAAGAATCAAAAAATTATCAAAGAGTAAAGATTCCTTTATGAGATTATCCAGAAATCTTGCTAAGCGGGCACAACAAAGAGAGAGTATTACTTTACAACCCAAAGAAAATTTATCCGGGGGAAAGGGAATCATAACAATTAAAAATTATTTGGGTGGTTACTATTTTTTTACTGCGGATGAAATTAGAATACGAGAAAACACTGTAGAATTAGTTGAGGCAAAACATTCGAAGGGTGGAACCCTACCTTCAGAAGATGATATAAAGGATGGACTATTAAAGATGATTCTTTTCACAAATCTAACTGAAGTAAAAGTTGACGATAAAAATTATGATCCTGTTGCTGTATTAAAATTAACTGTAGGTAATGGGATTAACCCGGAAAATTTTAACCCAAAGCAAAAAGAATTTTTCGATTTACTGCAAACAGAGTCTATAACTAATAACTTTAAAATTGAGTTGAAATAAAAATTCATACAGGAATTCATTTCATCCCTTCAACCTCAAACGCATCATTCGTCACTATTTCAATTTCATTTATTCTAAAGTTGAATTGTTTTCTGTCTTTTGAAGTGGAGGCATCTTTTTCTCCGGCAATAAAAAACTCTACAAGTTGCTTTGCTTCTTCTTCTGTGTTTGCATCAATGTTTACTATGTAGTCGCGGTGGAGCAGGACTTTGTATGTTTTCATTGGTGAGTATCCTCCGGTAAAAAATAATTAGTGCTAAATTAAAAAATTCGGGGGTAAGAAATAAACAGGTTAAAGGTAAGAAGTGAGAAGTTTGAAGAGACACTTCGACAAAGCTCAGTGTGACAGTGTGGTATTAGTGGAGATCCTGAAATAAATTCAGGATGACCTGCAGTATGTTCGGGATGACAATTCCTAATTAAAAAATTCTCAAATAACATTCGTTTATGGAGAAAGGGATACTGCTGAAATTGGATAACTGATTTGCACTGATCAGCGATTATTTGCACAATCAGCGTCATCAGTGTGCTATTTACTCAATCTCATACAGATAATTAGGAAGTTTAACTTTTATTCCCGTGTAATCGCCTTCAAGATCTGACCATTGGTCGCCGATACAAATTATTATATCATAACCTTTCTGTGTGAGTTCTTTTCGTTTTCGGGATTTGAATTCTGAAGCTCTGAGTTTTCTTTCAGCTTCGCTTCTAACTATCAAAGTATCAAAATCAGTATAACCTGTTTCGATTATATTTATAAGTGTTGCTTCATACTCTTCGCTTTGTCTTCCGGAAAGAAATATCAGTTTAACACCTTTTGATTTCAGAAAATCATAAAAATCTTTTGTTTGTTTTATTGCAGGAAGCATTGCACTCATGACCCAATCCTGAACTATCTGATAATCAAATCCATAATCAAGTTTTTTGCTTATTTCGTAATTTGATAGTGCGGTCTCATCTATATCAAAAACTGCCGCAGAATTACTTTTTATATAAAGCTTTTCAACATCCATTTTTGCTCTGGAGAAAATCTTTTCAAGTTCTTTGTCATATTCACCTGATTCGTAGTAATTAGCAACTCTGTTCTTTGCTTCCCGTAAACTGATTAGCTTTTCTTCAGAGCAGCAACCTGAAGTAATTATCAATAATATAATAATAGCTGTAACAAATTTTTGTTTTGACATTATTCTGAAGTTCATACTAAAAATTATTTCTACTTTAACCCAAAGAAAAAAACTAATGGTCTTTCCAATCTGGCAGCCCATTCCTTTTCATTGTGTTCAGCTCCCGGAGCATAATAGTAATCAATATCCTGTCCAAGTACATAACCTTTCTGTGTAAGCAGACAAAACATTTTTTGCCCCCTGACCAATCCATCTTCTCCGTGATCAATATAAAACTTAACATTCTTTTTATGACCACTATAATCTTCAACCAACTTTAGTGCATGATCATTATGATAATAAAATGAGCTGGACATACATCCAACCTTAGTAAAAACATCTGAGTAAAACCATCCTGCGTAAAAAGAAATCAACCCTCCCATTGAAGAGCCGATCATTGCAGTGTTTTCTTTGTCGGGTAAAGTTCTGTAGTTTGAATCAATAAAGGGCTTTAATTCTTCAATAATAAATCTTAGATACAGCTGTCCTTTATCGCTCCAGCTGTATTCATCGAGTCTATCGGGAGTATTATAAATTCCGACGACAATTATTTCCTTAATTTTTCTTTTACGAATAAGTTTAGATAATGTCTCATCAACCCGCCAGTCTTTGCCGGCATAAGAAGTTTTTGGATCGAGAATATTCTGCCCGTCGTGCATATAAAGTACAGCGAATCTTTTTTCTTTTTTCTTCGGAGAATTATAACCTTTGGGTAACCATATGATTATATCACGACTATTGTTGAGATAAGAAGATGAAAATCCACGATGGTATTTTACTATCCCGATAATCTCATCTCGTTCGGCATTTGGTTTTGGTCTTTTCTTTTTAGCGGGTCTGAACATTTGAATATATTTGTTTGTGAATTAATGTTCGCAAAGATAAAAAAATAATTCGCTTGTACAGAAAAATTTTTACAGATAGCCCGCAATGTGTGTGTGGTCATTGGCTAATTAGCATTATTTTATGGATTTTTGAGATGTAATTTTGAAAAAATTCTTTACTAACCGGAGATTTTTATGGCAGTAATCAGACCCTTCAAAGCACTTCGTCCTACAAAAGAAAAAGCTCATTTGGTTGCAAGTGTTCCTTACGATGTAATAAATAAAGAGGAAGCAAAAGAACTTGCAGAAGGCAATCCTTTGAGTTATTTGCATGTTACAAGATCCGAAATTGATTTGCCTGATAATGTGGATGTTTATTCAAAAGAAGTTTATCTGAAGGCAAAAGAAAATCTTGAGAAATTAATTAAAGAAGCTCCTCTTGTTACCGATGAAAAACCACATTTCTATTTATACCGATTGATTATGAATGGAAGAGCTCAGACGGGAATATGTGCAACTTTTTCTGTTGATGACTATGATAATGATGTAATTCTTAAACATGAAAAAACACGCAAAGTAAAAGAAGATGACAGAACAAATCATATAATTACAACAAATGCTCAGACCGGAGTTGTATTCCTTACCTATCGCGGTGTTAAAACGATTAATGACCTTGTTGAAAAAACTATAAATTCTGTTTCACCTGAATATGATTTTACTGCTCCGGATGGAATTCAGCATACTGTTTGGATTTTGCCTGATGAATATAATGATATGATTATTTCTGAATTTCAGAAAATTAATAAGCTGTATATTGCAGATGGACATCATCGTGCCAAGAGTGCAAGTCGGGCAAGAGAAGAAAAAATGAAGTCAAATCCGAATCACCGAGGAGATGAAGAGTATAACTTTTTCATTGCTGTAATCTTTCCGGCTGAGCAATTACAGATTCTTCCCTACAATCGTGTTGTATTTGATTTGAATGGATTAAGTAAAGAAGATTTTCTTAATGCCGTAAGTGAAAAATTTGAAGTAACTCCAACGAACGAAAAAGAACCTAAAAAACAAAAAGAATTCTGTATGTATCTTGATCATCAATGGTATCATTTAAAGTCAAGAGATTCTGTACTTGCAAGTCTCTCTCTTGAAAAATCTGTCGGAGAACAGCTTGATGTAAGTATTCTTCAGAACTTTCTGCTGAATCCGATACTTGGAATTGATGATCCCCGTACAAATAACAGAATAGATTTTATCGGTGGAATTCGCGGCACAAAGGAACTTGAGAAACTTGTTGACAGTGGCAAAGCAGCAGTTGCATTTTCTCTTTATCCTGTTAGTCTCGATGATCTGATGAATATTTCTGATGCAGGTGAGATTATGCCTCCCAAATCCACCTGGTTTGAACCAAAATTAAGAGATGGATTACTGACGCATTTAATTTAGTTATCTGATTTATTTTATTAAAGTTTATTCAAATAACAATAAAATTAAAAGGGCTTCGAATGGAAAAGGAATTTAATGTAATAATCGAAAAGGATGAAGAAGGATATTATGTGGCAACAGCGCCAGCATTGAATGGATGTCATACACAGGCAAAATCACTGGATGATTTAATGGTTCGGGTTAGAGAAGCAATATAGCTTTGTGTTGAAGCAAAATCTACTTTTACATATCCAATGAAATAATTGGCACAGGATTGTTATCAAAAATCTTGGCAGATTGTGAAATAAAAAATCAGGATTTAATAAATACATTATTAAAAAAGAAATAAGGAAACATCATCAGGGAAAAAAGAACTTATAACTTCAACTCTGCTTGAGCAGTATTACAAGAGACACAAATTTCCTGAGGTTAAAAAAGGGAGAACAATCTAAGTTTCTACAAATGACAAAAAAAAGAAAAATTATTTGAGAAGATTAAAAACAACCCCAGGAATGTTAAATTTTCAGACCTTAGGAAACTTCTTGAAGATGAAAATTTTATTCTTGATAGAGTTACCGGTAGTCATCATATTTTCAGAAACAATGATGTTATTTTTGTAATTCCAAAACATGGCAAGCTTGTAAAATCAGTATATGTAAGAAGAGTTATTGAACTAATTGAAAATAACAGGAGCTAAAATGGAAGAAAAAATTAACTATCCTATTATAATATATCCCTCAGATGAAGGTGGTTATGTTGCAGAAGTTCCTACATTAAAAGGGTGTCTTGCTCAGGGTGAAACGATTCAAGAGTGTCTAGAGGAGCTTGAAACCCTTTTAACTCTTTGGATAGAAACTGCAAGAAAGAACAAATTAAATATCCCTTCTGCGGATTCTATCGTATCAAGATTAAAAAGTTTTATGGCTAATTAAGTTCAGTTAAGAAAAATTTTTATTTAATTCTAAATTTCATATAAGGAAACATCATCATGGAAAACAGAATTTATAACTTCAGTGCCGGACCGGCAGTATTACCTGAAGAAGTCTTGCTCGAAGCACAGAAAGATTTATTTGCACTTCCCGGAGTAGGAATGTCAATTCTTGAAATTTCGCACCGCTCAAAAACTTA
>FWWM01001445.1_pt1 | contig 71343 bp, 63 predicted proteins | sample 2228351 | NCBI WGS metagenome assembly FWWM01 (sample SAMEA103939774, study PRJEB20133) | metagenome | reverse complement strand
GCCGGCCCGGGTCACGCACGCGTGACCCCTACAGAACGGGGCTGCCCCTCGCCGCGTCGCTGCGGCCAGGCCACACGGGTGCCCGGCCGCGACCGACGGAGTGCGGATTGGTTCTGTAGGGGCGAGGCGTGCCTCGCCCGGGCCGCGGCGATGATTCACCCATGTCCATGTGCACGCGGCTGTGACTGACGGGTGGCGCGTCGGTGCCTGCTCCTGCGGGCCGGTCGGTGAAGCATGCCTCGAAGGGCACGCCGGTCAGACGCCCCTGACCGTGACGGCGTGGGGCACACCAAGGGAGGCGATGCTGCAGTCTCGTGTCGGGCAGCACGCGCCGCCGGGCGAGAGGGCGACGCGACTATTCCCTCACCCCCGCACGGTGAGGAGCGAGGTCGCCTGGCCGGCACGCGCGACCGCCAGCACGTAGTCGGCTACCCGACCGGGGATGTCCACCCCGGTGGGCGCGATCGAGTTGCGGAACTCCATGGTGGCGTTGACCTCGTTGACCAAGAGGCCGCGCTCGGGATGCTCGAAGACGTCGACGGCCAGTACGCCTCCGCCGAGCGTACGCGCGACCTGACCGCACAGCTCAGCCAGGTCCGGCGTTACCGGGCAGTTGGACGCTGCCGCCCCGCGCGCCGTGTTGGTGACCCAGTGGCTGGAGCTGCGGTAGATGGCGCAGATCGTCTCTTCACCGACGACGAAGGCGCGGATATCGCGCCCCGGCTTGGGTACCCACTCCTGGACGTAGAACGTCCCGTGGTGGAAGCCGCCGAGCGCTCGCTTGTGGCGCAGGAGTTCCTCGGCCGCGCGCCGCGAATGCACCCGCGCGAGCAGCCGCCCCCAGGAGCCGAGCGGCGGCTTGATCACCACCGGATAGCCAAGCGCGTCAGCGGCAGCGAGCGCTTCCTCCACACTGAAGGCCACCATGACGCGCGGTTGCGGGATGCCAGCGCCGGCCAAGAGCGCGGTGGTGCGCACCTTGTCGTTGCAGACTTCGAGGAGCCGCGTGGGATTGACGACCGGGACGCCCCAGGCTTCGAAGAGGCTCGCGACGTGCAGCCCACGCTGCTGGCTCACCGAGCGGACGACCACGACGTCGTACGACGGCGGCGGTGCCGTCAGCTCCAGCCGTAGCTGCCGGTCGGGAATCCGCTCGACCACCGCGCCGCGCGCTTCCAAAGCAGCGATCAGGAGACGCTCTTCAGTCCGTAACAGTCCGTAGACGATGCCGACTCGTACCCGCTCCACGACGACCCTCCACACGCGTAGCCACACCGACACGAAACGGGCGCTCGCTCACGCCAGGCGTTTGGCGCCGCGTTTGTGCGGTTGGGCACCGTGGGTCGTCCGGAGCGCGTGCAGCGTGTCGACTGGCCGATGTCGCCCGACGGGGGCAAACCGTGCGGAAACGGCCAGAGCCTCAGCCAGCTCGACAGCTGGCCAGACTCCACCCGCTCGCTGGCGGGCCTCACTCGACGGTCGTGTCCGTCCGCGACCGTTTCCGCACATCGCTCGGCTCCAGAAAACCAAAAACCGCTCACCCCGGCGGGGGCGAGCGGTGCCGTCTCGCGGTACCACCCCGCTTCGCTGTGACCCTCGCGGACCACAGCCTCGACCACTCGGTCGACCCGAGTGCGGCCCGATAACGGGGGCCACCGTCGTCGCCTACCCCGCAGCCCGTGCGGATCGGGACGCAGCTCCGAGGCCTTCTTCCCCAGCAGTGACGGGCCGCCTTCCCACCACCCGCGGCTCGCTGGACCGATCCCGCTGGGTACTCTCCTCTTCGCCGCCTTTGCGGCGTTCCCTTGTTCCGAGACTCTAGCCTACACGACTGCGGCCTCGCTGTCCAGCGGTTCCGGGTCACTGCGTTCGGGCAACCCTGCCGCTCGTCCCCGTTCCCGCCGCAGCTCACGCCGGCGCGCCCGCGACGACTGGCTCCCGGTCGGCTCTGGCTCCTAGGACATTCCTCCCCTGGATACACTTCGAGCGGCTGCCGTCTTCCTCTCGCGGAGGTGCTCGCAGCGGCACGGCTGAGGGGTGAGGATGCGACGGCTCGTCTCGGTCATACTGTTGGGAGTGTTGCTCTGCTCGACGGCGTGGACCAGTGCCGCCAGTGCGCCACGCTGGTGGCAGCCGCGCGGCCAGCCGCGCTGGCATATCCAGTTCACCGGACGACTCGCCGTCCCCCGCGACGCGAAAGTGGTATTCCTCGACCTCTTCGATACCGATGCCGCCACTGTCCGGCGCCTGCACCAGCAGGGCAAGCGGGTCGTCTGTTATCTCAACGCCGGCGCCTGGGAGGAATGGCGCCCGGACGCCTGGCGCTACCCCGCGGAAGTCCTCGGGAACCCCTACACCGGTTGGCCCGGTGAACGCTGGGTCGATATCCGCCGGCTCGATCTCTTGGCACCGATCCTGCGCGACCGGCTCGACCTCTGCAAAGCGAAGGGGTTCGACGGGGTCGATCCGGACAACCTCGACGGCTACCAGAACGATACCGGGTTCCCGTTGACCGCCAGCGACCAGCTCGCCTTCAACCGCTGGCTGGCCCGGGAGGCCCACGCACGCGGCCTCGCGATCGGCCTCAAGAACGACCCCGACCAAGCCGCACTGCTCGCTCCCGACTTCGACTGGATGCTGGTAGAAAGCTGCCTCACCCAGGGCTGGTGCGACCGCACAGCGCCCTTCCGCCAGGCCGGGAAACCGGTCTTCGCCATCGAGTACGTCGAGGAGGGCGCGACGCCAGAAGCGATCTGTCCGGCCGCTCGCCAGTTCCGCCTGAGCGCGCAGATCAAGCGGTTGACGCTCGACGCCTGGTCTCGCCCATGCTGGCGGTGAGGCGCCGCTCCTCGCACAGCGCTCGGCTGCAGGATCGCTGAGCCTCACCGCGGTCGCCTCTCCGACGAGCGACGCACTGCGGGTCAGACGATCGGGCGATAGGCCTCCGGGTCGAGCGGCACCTCGATGACGAAGGGGAGTCCAGCCCGGCTGGCGGCGAGCGCCTCCTCGGCCGCCGCGGCCAGCTCGTCGGCCGTGCGCGCCACTGTCCCCGGGCATCCACAGGCCTGCGCGACGGCGACGCTGTCGATCGGCTCGAAGTCGACGCCGTACCGGGGCAAGCCGCGGTTCTCCTGCCCGATGCGGATGAGCGAGTAGGAACGGTCGGCGATGACGAGGACGATCACGGGGGCACCGACGCGGCGCGCCGTCTCCAGCTCCTGACAGACCATGGAGAAGCCACCGTCACCGAGCGCGGCCAGGACGGGCACCTGCGGCCGCGCCAGCTTGGCGCCGAGCGCAGCAGCCAGCCCATACCCCATGCCGGAGAGCCCGTTCGACATCCAGAAGGTCTCCGGATAGCGGCTGGGCCAGAACTGGCCGAAGAGATACTTGTGCGACCCCACGTCCGTCGTCACGATCGTCTCCGGCGGCAACACGCGTGCGAGCACGTCGACGATCCGGACGGGTGCCAACCCCTGCGCGGGTGCACGGCTCCGACCGGCCGCGATCGCTGCCCGCTCGTCCTGGATCTCGCGGAACGGGCGCTCCCAGCTGCGCGGCGGCACCACCTCGTCGAGGGCCGCCAGGAGTGCCGCGTGCTCGACCAGCAGCGCGTCGTGGCGGGGGAGGAGTCCTGTGGCCTGCGGCGCTTCCAGCACCCAGACGATCGGCCGGTGCGCGTGCCAGGTCTTGTCGACCTCGACGGGATCGAAACCGAAGCCGACGATGAGGTCGGCCCGCTGCACCGCCTCGACCATGAGGTCATCGATCGCCATGCCGCCGACCACGCCCACGAAGTCGATGGCTGGATCCTGCTCGTCGACGATCCCCTTCACCTTCGGCGTCACCGCCACCGGTAGCCTCCAGGCAGCGAGCCAGCGACGCAGCGCTGGGGCGTGCTCAGGACGGACGCCGAGCCCGAGCACGACGAGCGGCCGCTCGGCTTCGCCGAGACGTCGTGCGAGTTCCGCCGCAGCATGGCGCGCTTCCACCGGTGAGCTGATCGCCTGGCGCGAGAGCGACTCGTCGCTCAGCAAGCGGGCTGGCTGCACGGCATCCTCGGCCGAGAGCGTGAGGTAGGCCGGCCCCTGCGGCTCGCTGGTCGCGGCAGCGAGTGCGCGGCGCACCACCCGATGTGGGTCGAGCGGCGTGACCGCCTCCACGTACTTGGTCACCGGGCGATAGACCTCGTGCAGGGGCAAGCGTTGATGGGTATGGGAGGCTGGCCAGCTGCTCGGGAGGTCAGCCGTGAGGGCGAGCAGCGGCTCGCGGTCGAGCCAGGCGTTGGCGAGGGCCAGCATCAGGTTGGCCGCTCCCGGGCCGAGCGTGGCCACCGCCACACCGACGGTGCGCCGCAGCTTGCCGTAGACGCCGGCCGCGATGCCGGCGACCGCTTCGTGGCGGCACAGGGTGAAGGCGATCTCGGCGCGTCGCAGGGCGTCGATGAGGAACAAGACCTCGCCGCCCGGCAAGCCGAACGCACGGTCCACCCCGGCTGCGTGGAGCTCCTGGGCTACGACCTCGGCCACCGTCGCCACCGCGCATCCTCCTTCCTGTTCGCATGCTCCTGCGCCGAGGATACCGGACACCTGCACACCTGGCACGGGGTAGTGACCTCAGCACGCCTCGGATACGAGGCACCCCCGAGCGATCCGGGTCAACGCCAGACCCGCTCCGGAGCGGCAGCGCTCCCTCTTCGCCCAGTCTCCCAGTATGACGGAGTAGACACAGGTGGGGGTATATCCCCATTGCCGAGACAGGACGTACGCCGATACTATTTTGTAGGCTACCCTTAGTTCCACTAGGACGGAAGCGCACATGCAGGGAGTGCTGCAATCGACGGCGATCCGAAACTGGCTCGAGGAGCGCGCCAAGCGCTTGTTAGATCTCACACCTCGGAATCCCCTCCTCCTTGCACGGTCCCGGCTGGAACCGATCGCTCCTCCACCTGAGGTCATCTGGAAGAAGCTCCTCTGGGAGGAGGAATGGCTCGTCCTCCAGGCGGCTGAGGACGAGAGCGGCGAGGACGAGGCACCGAGACAGCTCGCCGCGGGGGCAGGTCGAAATCTGCCAGTACGCGGGCGCGAGGTCGACGAACGAACCCTCCTGTTTCGCCTTCGCCCCGAAGACCTGGAGCGCCGCCTCAAGCGCTACGAGCGGGACGCGCGAACGACATTCGACGATGCCGGGTTTTGGACACTCTTCTTCGCTTTCGGAGCCCTCGAGTGGAAGCCGACCATCGCCCCGTCCGGCACGTCGACGAACAAGACGTGGTTCTCGCCCCTCGTGCTCGTCCCTATAACCCTCCAGCGACAAACACCCGCGCAACCGTTTACCCTCTCGCTGCGCGAAGGGGAGGACATCCAACTCAACCGGACGCTCCTCGTGTACCTGACCGAAGTCGAGCAGCTGTCGTTCCCCGACATCGATCCCAACGGCGAAGGCACTTTCCAGTCTCTCCTCGCACCGATCCGCGAGGCCGTCACCGAGCGCGGCTGGACTGTCCACGAGTGCTGCTGGATCGGTCGATTCGCCTTCCAGAAGACCGCCATCTATCAAGACCTGCGTCGCAACGCCGAGCGGATCGCATCGCACCCGGTCATCAGGGTCTTGAGCGGACTCGAGCAACCGCCACCGCGCTTCGCCCTCGATCCACCAGAAACGTTCGACGTTGCCCCACCGGAAGAGATCGCGACCGTCCTGCCAGCCGACAGCAGCCAGCTGCAAGCGGTCTTTGCAGCGCGCCGCGGTCAGACGTTCGTCATCCAAGGGCCACCGGGGACGGGGAAGAGTCAAACGATCGTCAACATCATCGCTGACCAGTTGGCACGCGGTAAGAGCGTACTCTTCGTAAGCGAAAAGCGAGCTGCGCTGGAGGTCGTCGAACGTCGACTGGAAAAGGTCGGTCTCGCGCCGTTCTGTCTCAACCTGCACAGTCACCAAGCGCAACGTGGCGCCGTCCTGCAATCGATCGCCGAAGAGCTCGAGCGCAACTGGACTGTCCCGTACCGCCATCCGCAGGACCTTCCAGCGCAGGTGGCCTACTACCGGGACCGGCTGCGAGACTACGCGACAGCGCTGCATACGCCTCGCCCCCCGCTCGGGCAGACACTGTTCCAGGTCATCGCTCGCCTGCAGGCACTACCCGATCCCGGCACGACCGGGACCTTGCGGCTCAATCCGAAGACGCTCACGACACACGATATCGCGCACCTGCGCGAGGTCGCAGGACAGCTGGCTGCGAGTATCGACCTCCTGCGTGAAGGGAGCAGCTTCCCGTGGTTCGGCGTCCGCGACGATGTCCCGGAATCGCGGCTCGCTGACCGGGTCGAAGCCGCCGCGCGCGCCTTCGACCAACTCCTGGAACAGCTCCGCAGCGTCTGCACGTCCCTGGGATTGCCGGAACCGAGCGACGCGCAACACCTGCGGAGCGTCGCCGAACAGCTCCAGCGCTTCGCAGCCGCTCCGCCCTTTCCCGCGCCCTGGACCGAGCGCAAGGACGTCTCCCAGTGGGTGGCATGGGTCTACGAAGCCACGCGTATCCTCGCACGCTTGGCCGAACTCCGTCCCCACCTGCATCCAGCGCTCTCGGAACGGATCCTGGAAGCGAGTGGACCACCGTGTCCCGCACGCGAGTGCCACCGCCTCGCTGACCAGGCGCGTCTCCTCGCGGACGTCCTCTCGCCCCTCGGCCCGTCGATCGAGCGGACGCAGATCGCGCGCATCGTCGCCGCGCAGCCTATCCTCGAAGAAGCGCTCCAAGCACTCACCCAGGAGCTCGATCGCCTGACGCGCGCGCTCGGCATCGACCTGCAACGCCAGCGCCCAGCACTCGCGAGCCTGGTCGCTCTGGCAGCATGCCAGGCCGACCGGCTCACGCTGCCACTGGCATGGTGCCGCCGCACTGTACGCCCGCAACTCGAGAAGGTCGCGGAACTCGTGGCGACCTTGCGAGCGGAGGCCACACTCCGCCGCACGATCACTGCCTCCTGGGACGCATCGGTGCTGTCAGAAGAGATGTTGCGCCACGTTTCCACCTGGCGCAACGTCTGGTCGCACCCGCTCCGAGCGTTCCGTCTCACGTATTGGCGAGCACGCCGCCTTCTGCAGCGCGCCTATCGTGGCACTGGTCCATTCCAGAGCGCCGTCCGTGAACTCTTCCACGACTTCGCCCAGCTCGAGCAGTTCCGCACGACGATCCAGCGGCTCTCTGGTCCTGACGAGGCTGGTCCCCTCCTCGAGGAGGTTCCCGACGACGTGCGCCGCGACCCGGAGCGTCTGGCTACACTCCTCGCGGCAGCCCAACTCGTCCTCGATAACCGCGTCGACCCACGCCTGCTGCAGATCCTGACTGGAACGCCAGACCTCGCTGGAGGGGTCCGCGAGCATGCGGCAGCCTTCTTGCAGGCATGGCGTACGGTCGAGGTCATGCTCGAACATGTCCAGATCACACTCCCCGATACGCTCCGTGTCGGACCGGACACTGCCGAGACGATGCGCGACATCGTCCAGCTCATCGAGGACTTCGATCGCTGGTGGACAGCAGTCGAAGAGTACCTTCCTTGCGAACTCCCGGCTCAGACGCTCACTGAACTGCTCCGTCAGGTCGCGGAGATCGCGGCATTGCAGGAATCGCTCGTCACCATCGAGTCGACCGTCCGGCAAGCCTGGGGATTCGTGCCCGAGCGCTCGCCAGCTGCCTGGGAGGTTGTGCTGGAACAGCTGCGGCTCTGGCAAGACGTGTGCGCGCTCCTTCCAGCCGATACCGTACCGCCTGGTCTACGCGCCGCCGCACTCGATCCTGGTCAGCGTCACGGCCTGCGCCAGCTCGCTGCGGCACTCGACCGCGTACAGGAAGAGCTCGCCGCGCTGGCACACGTCTTCGCGAACGACCCCTTGCGACGAACGGCTGGTCTGACCTTCGACGAGGCTGCAGAACTGTTTCGCCTCGAGTCGCCAGCCACGCGAACTGTCGCGCTAGCACCGCTCGGTAGCTTGCTCACTGCACTCCGGGAACGCCTGCCCGACGTCCGTCGCTACCGCCTGGCGTGTGTAGCGCGCGACCAGCTCAGCGACGCCCTGTCACCGCACATCGTGACGGCCTTCATTACGCGGCAGGACATCGATCCGGAAAGCCTACCGGACCGCGTGGAAGCGATCGTTCTCCAGCACTGGATCGACGCCATCGCGCGGGAAGAGCCCGCCATCGCTACGTTCCAAGTGGCCGTGCACGAACAGTACCGGGCGAAGTTCTGGGAATTCGACACAGCGCTCGAGCGTTGGCAAGCGGAGCGACTAGTCGAGTCGCTCAACCAGCCGCGCAGAGAGATCTTCATCACCCATCCAGCCGTGCATCTCCTGTTGCACGAGGCGAAGAAGCGACGTCGGCACCGTCCATTGCGCGCTCTCTTTCGGGACGCTTTTCCAACGATTCTGAAGATCAAACCGTGCTGGTTGATGAGTCCCCTATCGGTCAGCCACTTCCTGCAACCGGACCACCAGTTCGATATCGTCATCATCGACGAGGCATCCCAAGTGCGACCGGAAGAGGCGATTCCCGCGCTCTATCGCGCGCGACAGGTCGTGGTGTGCGGCGACTCCAAGCAACTCCCACCGACGCGCTTCTTCGAGGCTGCTGTGCTCGATATGCTCGAGCCGACAGAGGAAGAGGAGGAAGAACTGTACCGCTCTGCCGGTATCGGCGAGAGTATCCTGGAGGCCCTCGAGCCGCACTACCCGACCGTGCGACTGCTCTGGCACTACCGGAGCAAGGACGAGCGGCTCATCGCCTTCTCGAATGCAGTGTTCTACAGCTCGAGCCTGATCACCGTGCCGACTCCGTCCCTTCCCGCGCGACCGACCGGTATCGTGTATCGGTTCGTCGACGGCGTCTACCAGCGCGGCAAGGCCCAGAACGACCAGAGCGACGGAAGCGGACGCACCAGGCAGCGACGAACAGGTCGAACGAACCAGCGGGAGATCGAGGAAGTCTGCCGACTCGTCGAAGAGCATCTCCGCCGTTGGGGGACGACGCGGTCGCTCGGCGTCGTCACCATGAACCTGGAGCAGAAGGAGGCGATCTGGAACGAACTTGACGAAAGAGCAAAAGTGAACCCCACGCTCCGGCTGCTCTTGGATCCGACTCAGTGGCCGGACGGCGAGGAGTTCTTCGTGAAGAACCTCGAGGCTGTCCAAGGGGACGAGCGAGACGTGATCATCGTCTCGACTGTCTTCGGTCGCGACGCGGAGGGCGTGTTCACACTGCAACTCGGGCCGCTGACCCAAGCTGGGGGAGAGCGGCGGCTCAACGTCCTGATCACGCGCGCTCGCGAGCAGGTCATCCTCGTCACGTCGTTGCGTCCAGAAGACTTTCAGCTCAAAAACGAAGAACGGCAAGAGAGTCTGCGCCTTTTCCGCGACTATCTCCGCTTCGCGCGTGACGGCGTCCTGCCGCCCATCGCGCGCCCACGGCACGACAGCCTTTACGAGTCGGCGTTCGAACGGAGCGTCGCCGAAGTCATCGAGTCCTGGGGATACCGCGTCATCCCGCAATACGGCGTCGGCCCGTACCGGATCGACCTGGCCATCCCTGATCCGGAGGATCCACAGCGTGTCTGCATTGCTGTCGAATGCGACGGTGCGACCTACCACAGCCTACCGACTGTCCGCGAACGGGACCGGCTGCGCCAGCACTGGCTCGAGCGGAACGGATGGAAGGTCATCCGCGTCTGGTCGACTGACTGGTGGTACCACCGCTCGCAGGCTCAAGCCGCATTGCGGCAAAGCCTCGAGGCAGCCGTCGCAGAACTCCGTGCGAATTCTCCCAGACCTCCGGAGGCACACCACGAACCACAACGCGTGAGCGTCGTGCCTCGTCATTTCCGACCGTCTGACAACGTGCGCGACATCCTGCTGCAGAAGCAGGCCGTAACGTTCTACCAGCCGGGCTCCCGGTACGGAGGCATACCGCGCATCGCTGCTCCCGATCGACCGGAGACCGTCCGGCGGATCGAGGACATTCCATCGGAAGAATTACAGAAGCTCCTGATCGTGGTCGCGGAGGCGATCGGCCCGGTGCCCCAAGACACCCTCTTGACCGAAGTGACGCGGCTGCTCGGATTCCAGCGGAAAGGATCGCGCATCGCCGCGCACCTCCAGCGAGCAGTGAAGACGCTGCTCGCCCGAGGTGTCTTCGCGATGCAGGACGGCCGAATCGTCCGGCAGGACAGGCCGTCAGCGTGAGTGGTGCGCAACAGGAGCGACAGTCCACTCGCCCACAGGAGGTAACGCGGCACTCGGCCGCGACGAGGGCCGGGCTGCAGCCAGTCCTCGCTCGCCGAACTCATGCGAGGAACGGTCCAAACTCGACCTCCGCGCCGGGTGCGAGGCCGCGTTCGGCGCCGTTGGCGAACCGCTCGCTGCGCAGCACGATGTTCCAGTGGTTGGGCGCATGCACGCCGTCGAACCCGACCACCTCACCGATGACCTCGTTACCGATGCGGCAGGTCATCCCGGTGACGATGACGCCACCGACGGGAAAACGGACGAAGCCGAGATACGCGGCCCGCGCGACTCGCTTGCCCGGCGCCGCCTCGGCCTCGTCCGTGACACAGCATTCCGCTACTGAACCGTCTGGGAACGCTCGGGAACCGAACGCTTCCAGCTGGAGGTTCCGATCCTCGAAACTGACCGCGAGCACCGCGACGAGCTCGCCGCGCATGGCGCGTACTGCTCGGAAGGGCCGCTCCGGCACGATGCCGCGGGCATACGGTTCACGGACGTCCGCCATGGTTCGCTGCTCCTCTCTCCGACGACGCCGTCGTATCATGGGCCGGCGCCCGGTTTCACCCGGGCACGCGGTCGAACCGTACCGTACACGATGAGCGAGGAGCAGGCACGATGTTCGGTCAGGCACGGCACGTCCTCCAGGTGTGGGACTACCACCACGGCCAGTCGACGCGGATCGTCGTCGCCGGGTGTCCCCCACTGCGCGGGCGGACGATGCGCGAAAAGCAGGACGACCTGGCAACCCGCTACGACCACTTGCGCGCGTTGATCTGCCGCGAGCCGCGCGGGCACCGCAACATGCTGGGCGCCTTCCTCACCGAGCCGGAGCGACCGACGAGCCACGCCGGTGTCATCTTCGTGCACCCGGACGGGTACTTCGATGCCTGCGGCGACTCGACGTTCAGCGTCGCGGTGGCGCTGGTCGAAAGCGGTCTCGTCCCCCGGACGACCGACGACGGAGAGCAGGAACTGGTGCTCGATACCGTGCTCGGCCCTCTGCCGGTGCGCGTCACGCTGCGCGGCGGGCGCGTCGTCGCCGCGACGATGGCCAGCGGCCCGACCTACGCGCTCGGCGAGGCGCGACTGGAGACGACGGCAGGAACGGTCCCGGTCACACTGGCCTGGGGTGGACTCCTCTACGCCTTCGTCGATGCGACAGCGCTCGGTCTCGAGCTCGGTGCCCAACTCGCTCCTGCTGCGCGCGAGCGTGTCCTCGAGACCGGAACGCTCCTCTGGCAAGCTGCCCGCGAGCAGGTGCGCGCCGATATCCCCGGCATCGCGAGCGGGCGCCCGGTCGACCTCGTGACGCTCGTCCAAGAGGTCGACGTCGAGGGCGCGCCGTTGCCAGCAGGGAGTACGGCCCAGCCGGCAGGTGCGCGCGTCGCCAACTTCTACGCGCCGCGGACGATGGGACGCACGCCATCTGGCACCGGGACCGCAGCGCGCGTGGCTGCGCTCGTCGCCGCTGGACGGCTCCCACTGGGCGCGCCCTACTTCCACGAGAGCCCGGTCGGTCTCCGCTTCACGGCGCGAGCGGTGGCCCGCGAGGGGCAGGCGATCCACAGCGAGATCAGCACGATGTCCTACTGCATGGGGATCGCGACGCTGGTCCTGCGCGACGACGACCCGTTCCCGACCGGATTCCTCCTCTAGCCCCAGCACCGTGCGTCCTCCTCGACGGCGGGGCCACGGCGACCGGCCGGCCCGTGCACTGGGCATACGGGCAGGACAACGGCGAGCAGCCAGTCGCCAGCGCGGGCATCCGGTGATCTGCCGATCCGGTGGGTGGCGTGCGAGCGGTCGAGCAGGTCCAGCCAGAACGGGTCACGCACGCGTGACCCCTACACGACGGGGTCTGCCCCCTGCCGTGCTGGTGAGGGCACGGTGCCCGTACCACTCGCCGTGCACAACGAGGTGCGATGCCACTGCTTCGGGGCGCGGCGTGCCGCGCCAGGGCCACGCCGAGAGGGACGGTGCTGGTAACCAGCCCGACGAAACGACCACGTCCACGACACCAAGCAGGTGAGAAGTGCATCGGTCGCCGCATTCCCGGCCTTTGCGGACCGGGGCGGGTCACGCACGCGTGACCCCTACAGGACGCAGGCTGCCCTTGGCCATGGATAGGATGGCGCGGGGCACGGGCGCCCGGCCAGGTGTTCCAGGGCCACAGTGCGTTGTCCTCGTGTAGGGGCGTGGCGTGCCTCGCCCGCCGCGCCTGACGGCGCGGGGTGACCGTGCCACCGGATGGGCTACCTTGACGGACGCGTCGATCGGGAGCATGGTGCCGCGGACGTGGTCGCGATTATCCACCCTGGCGCATGCCCGGCCCTTGCGGGCCGGTCGGGTCAGGCGTGCCTGACCCGGATGGGTCACGCACGCGTGAGCCCTACACAACGGAAATCGCCCCTCGCCGCGTCGCTGCGGCTAGGCCGCGCGGGTGCCCGGCCACGACCGACAGGGTGCGGATTCGTCCTGTCGGGGCGCGGCGTGCCGCGCCCGGACCGCGCCGGAGGCGCGGAGGAACCACCATGACGGGGCAACGACGGTGCCGCGACGATCGACCGGGTACGCGCCACGGTGTGCGCTGCAGGTGCATCGCCGTGGTTTCCCCGGCCCTGTCGGGCCGGAACGGGTCACGCACGCGTGACCCCTACACAACGAGGCTGCCCCCTACCCCGGTCGCGGCGGCACGGCGCGCGGGCGACTTGCCGGGTGCTGGCGGCGGGGTTCCGGTTCCAGTGTCGGGGCGCGGCGTGCCGCGCCCGGGCCGCGCCGGAGGCGCGGAGGAACCACCGTCATGGGTCAGCAACGTTTCCACGCGACCGACCGGGTAAACGATACGGGTTGCGTTGCAGATTCATAGGCGTACGCGTGACTGTCCTTTCCGGGCCTTCGGGTCAGGCACGCCTGACCCCTGCACGACGAAGATTGCCCCTCGCCACGTCAGTGGCGACACGGTGCACGGGCGCCTGACTGCCATCGACCGAGTGTGGCGCAATTCTGTAGGGGCGCGGCGTACCGCGCCCGGGCCGCACCTGTGGTGCCGGGGATCACCTGGACGGGCCGATCCGGCCGCCCGTTGTGGCGATGTGGCACATGTGCACCGGAACGTGGCACGCCTGTTGCGGCCAGGTTTCCCGGCCCTTCAGGCCGGCGGGTCAGGCACGCCTGCCCCCTACACAACGGAGCTGCCCCTAGCCCTGGTGGTGATGGTGCGACGCCCGGGTGCCCGGCCCGGGATCGCTGGCGCGCAGCGTGCCGGTCTCTGTTGCGGGGTGTGGCGTGCCGCGCTCGGTGCGCTGGGCGCCGCAGGGATGGTCATCTGGCGAGTCGATCACCTCGATCGCTGGAATGCGGCGGCACATCACGCGCTGCGCGCTCCCCTGCACGCCAGCTGTGCGCCTGAGGCATACTCCCTCCCGGGACACGCCGGGGGAAGGGATGGGTACTCCCAACCGTGCCGCCGACGAGAGGTCGTGCCTACCCCCGAGGGACTGGTGCACGCGTCTCCGTGCTGCCCAGGCGGCGCTCCATGCGCTGATCGACCTCGACCAGCTGGCCGCCAACGTGCGAGCGCTGCGCGCTGCGCTTCCGCCCGACATCGAATTCCTCGCCGTCCTCAAGGCCAATGCGTACGGCCACGGGTTAGTGCCGACCGCCCGCGCCGCACTCGCCGGTGGTGCGCAGTGGCTCGGTGTCGCCCGCATCGAGGAGGGACTCGTCCTGCGTGCGGCTGGCCTCACTGCGCCGATCGTCGTGTTGGGGCCACCCAACCACGAGCGCCTACGCGAGGCGCTCGCCGCCGATCTGACCGTGGCGGTCGGCTCGCTGGCCGACATCGCGGCAGTACGGCGCGCCGCCTCGGCGCTGGGTCGTCCAGCTCGAGTGCATCTCGAGGTCGATACCGGGATGCACCGCTTCGGTGCCGAACCAGCTGAGGCGGTGGACTTGGCGCGGCTCCTCTCGCGCGACCCCCTGCTCGAGTTCGAGGGCGTCTATACCCACTTCGCCACGGCCGATGCGCCCGACTGCCGTGCGCTCCGCCTGCAACAAGAACGCTTCCGGGCTGTCCGCCTCCGTCTGACCGCGGAAGGAGTGCACCCACCCGTCGTCCACCAGGCCAACAGTGCGGCGATGCTCCGCGGCGCTCTCGGTGACCCCGACTTGCCTGGTCGTCGCGTCGTCCGCGTCGGCATCGCCTTCTACGGGCTCCCCCCCGACCCGAGCCTGCCGCTTCCGCCCGGCGTGCGCCCGGCCTTGCAGCTGCGTGCGCGACTCGCTCGCCGCTTCACCGTCGGGACAGGCGAGGGGATCTCCTACGGCCATACCTATGTCACTGCACAGCCGACCCGCTGTGGGCTCGTCCCGGTAGGCTACGCGGATGGCCTTCCTCGCCTCCTCTCCAACCGCGGCTGGTTCGTCGTGCGCGGCCAGCGTTGCCCGATCCGCGGCCGCGTCTGCATGGACCAGACGATCGTCTCGCTCGAAGAGGCGCCTGATGCAGCGCTCGGCGATCCGGTCATCGTGCTCGGCGACCCAGCCAGCGGCGCCATGTCGGCCTGGGACGCTGCCGCACTGAGCGAGACGATCGCCTACGAAGTGCTCACCAGCTTGGCCGCACGGATCCCGCGCATCTACCTGCGCGGCGGCGAACCGCGCGCGGTGCTCGACTGGCTCGGTCTCCTCGAGCGCGATCGAACCAGCGAGTAGCAGCGCCCTCCCACAGCATGGGAAGATTGTCCCGGGCAGTGCGAGCGCAGCCAGTGGCCTCACCGGCGAGCGCTGGAGCGGTGAGCGATGGGTGAGCGACCGATCCGGATCCTCCTAGTCGACGATCACACGCTCTTCCGTCGCGGGTTGCGCCAACTCCTGACGACGACCGAGGACCTGGTCGTGGTCGGGGAAGCAACGTCGGGAGCAGAAGCGCTCGTCCTGGCGAGCGAACTCGCGCCGGACGTCGTCCTCATGGACATCGCGATGCCCGACCTGGACGGCATCGCGGCGGCGCAGGCGCTGCGGGAACGCTACCCGAACCTCCGCATCGTCATGCTGACCATGTACGACGCGGCGACGCACGGCGAGGCGGCGCGCAACGCCGGCGCCGTCGGCTACGTGGTCAAGAGCAGCCAGCCGGAGGAGCTGTTCCAGGCCATTCGAGCAGCCGCGAACGGGACTGCACCGTCCGAACCGACACCCCCCAGTGCGGCGAGTCGCACGCCGAGCGAGGACCGGCTAACGTACCTGGAAGCACGGATGCGGTGGTTGGAGGAACAGCTCGCAGCACTCGCGGCTCGCGCGCCCGAACCGACGACGCAGCCGTCCGCATGCGCCACCGAGCGCCCTGTGAGCGAGTCGGTCGCAGCACCGTCCGCACGCTCGGCACCCGCCGCACCGCGTCAGCCGCTGCCTCGCGCGCCAGCAGCGCCCCCGGACGCCGTCGCCACCGCCAGCCGGGAGCGCTCGGCTGAGCGCGACACCCACCTTCGGAACGGGCTCGCTCTCGTGCTCGTCCTCTGGGTACTGGCGGGAGCGAGCGTCGCCTGGCCTGGACTCCTCGGCAATGCCGCTCTGTGGGTCACTCTCGGCACTGGCCTCCTCGCGAGTGGACTGCTCGTCGCGCTCGCGCAGCGCGCACAACAGCGTCCCACGCTCGCGCACCTGCTGCTCCTCCTCGCGCTCGCGAGTGCACTCGGCTGGACACTGGCCACGGCGATCCTCGTGCCCCACCGTGCTGTGCTCGCCACGAGTGGACTTTTCGTCCTGGCGCTGGCCGGACTCGCACTCGCCTGGCGCCGTGCGTTCCTCCTGGCCGCGGTGGCCGCACTGGCGAGCATGACGGCTGTGCCGCTGTTCCTCACCAGCCCTCCTCCGCTCGCCGCCGTCGCCTGGGTCACCAGCCTCGTCGGTCTCGCCAGCGCCTCAGCGTGGACGGCCCTCGGAAGACCTTCGACAGTCGTGGCCTGGGAATGGCTCCCGCTCGCACCGCTCACCGCCGGACTTCCCTGGTTCGTCACGACCGGGTCGACCCTGGCCTCACCGGCACGCTTCGCACTGCTCCTCCCGTGGCTAGCCGCCTTTCCTGCGCTCTACCGCGCCGCTCGGGTCGGCCGGGCGAGTACGCTCCTCATGGTGTTGCAGGTGACGTCGGCGTCCGGTACCTTCGCCTGGTTCCTGCGGGGCACCGAAGCACCAACACAAGCGTCCGCTCTCGTGGCGTTCGCGGCTGTCTCGGGCGTGCTCGCTGTCCTCCTCTGGCGCGCCACGCAACAGGCGGCTGACAGGCCGCTCCCGGCCGAGATCCTGGCCAGCTTCAGCACAGCGGCCCTGCTCGCCGCGACCATCCGCCACCCCGAACCGGCGCTCTTCCCGCTGGCCAGTCTAGCGCTGGCCGTGCTCTCGGCTGCCGGGAGCCAGTGTCGGGTCATCGGGCGATGGGCAGCCCTCGGGCTTCTCCTCGCCGGGGGGCTCACGGCTGCGACAACGCTCCGGCGAGCGGACGACCCCGCGCGCATCGTTCTCCTCTCGCTCGCCCTGGCCGCGGCGACCGCGAGCGGACCGGTGCTGATCCGGCAGCCCTGGTGGCACCGGCTGGCCTGGCTGACCGGTGGCGCCGTGGCGCTGGCTGGAGCGCTCGTCGGGCGAACGAGCGCCCCATGGTCGACAGCCGGGCTGAGCCTGCTCGCGCTCGCGACTCTGGCGTTCGCTCGCTCGTCTGCGCGCCACAGTGCACCCGCAGCGCAGCGATGGTTCTGGTTGCCGGCTGCCACCGTGGCACTCCTCGCCATCGCCGATGCCATCGAGGGTCCCCTCTCACCGACGCGGCTCGGCCTGGACCTACGCCCCAGCCTCGTCGCGACGAGCGAACCCGTCGTCACTGCGAGCATCCTGGTCGCGACGGCGTTGGTGGCCGGCCGTGTGCTCGGTCGCCGCTGGCGCGGCGCAGCTATCGCGGTCGCTCTTCTGATCGTGGCGTACACGCTCCCCGCCGTGCTACCGGACGCTGCGCTCGTCGTCAGTTGGCTCGCACTCGCGGTCGCGCTCGCGCACACTGTCGGCGACTACCCCGCGAGGCGGTAGAGGACGAGACTGGTCGACCGCAGCTGCGTTCTCACCCGTTCACGCTGCCAGCGTTCTCCTCGAGCGGCACGCTGCACTGAAGGATCGGACTCTTCCCGGCACACTGCACAGCGTAAACTTGGCAAACTGTGCGACGTGGTGCGACGCCGCATCGGCGTTCACCACCGTGAACGCGATACACTTTAGGAGCGAACTAACGATCCTGCCCGGAGTTGGGCGAAGGGGAGAACGATGACGAGAACAGTGCACGTCACAGGAAGACCGATCCGGCAAGCGCGGCTCCACCAGCGAGTCGTGGAAGAACTCCTCAAGCAGATCGTCAGCGGAGCGATCCCGCCAGGCACCGCCCTACCGTCGGAGCCGGAGCTGGCACGGCAATTCGGGGTGAGCCGCATCGTGATCCGCGAGGCGATCCGGATCCTCGTGGAGAAAGGGTTGGTCGCTGTCCGTCACGGGAGCGGGATGTGGATCCAACCGCCCGAGCAGTGGGATCAGCTGGACCCGATGGTGCTCCTCGAGCAACTCCGCTCCCAGCGTGATCCGAGCCGGCTCGAAGAGGTCCTGGAGCTCCGGAAGATCCTCGAGCTGGCCGCCGCCGAACGAGCCGCGGAGCGCCGGACGCCCGAGCACCTGGCACGGCTCGGCGAGGTGCTCGAGCGGATGCGTGCGGCTGTCTCCGACCCTTCTGCGTACGTCGAGCTCGACATCGCCTTCCACGAGGCGCTCTTCGAGGCGGCCGGCAACCGGCTCCTGCGCGACGTCCGGCGCCCCCTGAGCGATGTCCTCTTTAGCGGGTGGTTACTGACCACCCGCTCGGCAGAGCGCCTCGCTCGCAGCCACCAGGGACACGAAGAGATCTACGCAGCGATCGTGGCCGGTGACCCCACCTCTGCGCGCGAGGCGATGCGCCGCCACCTCGAGCAGTTCGAGGAGGCGATCCGCGCCGAGCTCGAGCTGCCGAGCCGCGAGGCAGTCGCCACGAGCAACGGCCGCCAGGTTGCCGACTGACCAGGCTGGGGCCCAGGTCGCTCGACCTGGGCCCCAGCGCGGTCCCTCATCGCCTCAGAGGATGCCCGCTTTCAGGAAAGCCAGGACGAAGAGCCCCGCAACGAGGCCGAGTGCGAGCACGACACCGAGGAGACGCAGCAGCCAGGGCGACATCGCGCGGCCTCCTCATCAGCCGATACCGCGTTGCTGAGCGAGTTGACGCGTCAAGAGCGCCTGCCCGATATGCTCGCGGTTGTGCTGGACGGCGTGGAGCAGCCACCGCAGCCCGGTGTATCGCCGACCCAGCCGGTCGTTCGGTGGCGAGAACTCGGTGACCAGGGACTGAGCAGTCACCCGCGACAGACGCGCGCGCGTCTCCGCCTCAGTGCGGTCGATGAGTTCGAGCAGCGCTGCGTCGCTCTCCGCCTCGTACCGGAACCAGCGCTCTCGGTCCCGCTCCACCACTTCGCCTAGCGCCGCCGCCACCAGGTACCGCTCGGCGTCGAGGAGGTGCCCGACCAAGACGGCGATCGAGTTCATGTCCGGTCCCGGCGACCAGTTGAGGACGGCCGGGTCCAGTCCGCGGACGAGTTCCCGCAGTACGTCGTGTTGCTCGCGCAGCGTCGACTCCACGGCCGCGCGTACCGTAGCGACCAGATCCGTACTCACCGTGTCCCCCTTCCGCGCCGCAACCGCTCGATCTCCCAACGCCCGTAGCGCTCGGCCTCTTCCTCGAGTTCCTGATAGATCGCGCGATAGCGCTCGTAGCGACCGCGGTCGACCTCGCCCGCTTCTACAGCCGCGCGCACCGCACAGTCCGGTTCGTCGAGATGCCGGCAGTCGCGATAGGCACAGGCACCCAGATAGCGGCGGAACTCGCGGAAGCAGTTCCCCAACTCTTCCGGGAGGATCGCCCAGAGGTGGAGCACCCCGATCCCGGGAGTGTCGACGAGGAAGGTACGCTCGTCGAGCTGGATGAGTTCGCTCGCAGTCGTGGTGTGTCGGCCTCGCCCGGTCGCCTCGCTCACCGCACCGATCCGTAGATCGAGTTCGGGCCGGAAAGCCTTCACGAGACTCGTCTTCCCCACGCCCGAAGGGCCAGCGAGCGCCGAGAGCTTCCCCTCCAGCGCCTGCCACAACTCGCGTAGCCCAGCACCGGTCACCACGCTCGTCTCGACGACCGGGTAACCGATGGCTTGGTACGGAGCGAGCGCTGCCCGGGCGTGCCCATCCGGGTCCAGATCGACCTTGTTCAGGCAGATCACCGTCGGGAGTTCCTGCGACTCAGCCACGACCAGGAATCGGTCCAACATCCCGAGACTCAATTCGGGCTGCGCGGCAGCCATCACCACCACCAGCTGGTCGAGGTTGGCCACGATCACCTGCGCCGCCTCGCGGTCGCGCGCGCGTCGGACGAGCGCCCGCCGGCGCGGGGCGACCGCCTCGATGACCCCTTCGCCTGGCGCAACGATCCGCACCTCGACCCGATCCCCCACCACCACGAGGTCCTCGCGCCGTCGCTCCTTCTTCAAGGCTCCGCGGACGACGCACCGGACGATCCCCTCAGGCGTGAGCACGTCGTAGAACGGTCCGCGCACGCGAACGACGATGTTGGCTGGCCACTGCTCCGTCGAATGATCTGCCTCTTCCGTCACCGTCTCCCCCGATCCCTTCGCTTTTCGTCAACTTGAAAGCTGCACCGGCTCACGCACCGGCGCATGCCGCCGCGCGAACCCGAGCGGCGCGGGCAGCGACTGGTACGCGAGCACCGCCAACACGCCGAACAGGAGCGTCACGACTGCAGCGTGGGACAGGACACTGACCAGACTCATGCGGCTGAAGACGACGAACGCGCCGGTGGCCGATTGGGCGAGCAGCAGGACGAGCGCGAGCATTCCATACCGGACGAGGTCGGACCGCTGGCCGCGGACGGCCGGGTCCCGCCGAAGTCGCCAGACGAGTCCGAGGAGGGCGACCGTCAACAGGAGCGCGCCGAGTCGATGGACGAAGACCACACCGGTGGGACCACCCAAGTCCGGTACGAGCCGCCCCTGACAGAGCGGCCAATCGAGGCACGCCAGGCTGGCGTTGGAGTGGCGAACGTACGCACCTAAGTACACGACGACATAGGTACCGACCAGGAGCCCCCAGCTGCTCCAGGTGATCGAGCTCGGCACTCCCAGCCGGCGGCGTTGGAGGAGCGCGTCGGGGCGGGTCAACACCAGCGCCAGGAGAAGCGCACTCGCGAAGACCGTGAGCGACACGCCGAAATGGACAGCCATGACGAGCGGATGCCGCGGTGCGAGGACGGCTGCCGCGCCGAGCGCCGACTGGAGCAGCAGCGTGACCACGAGTAGACCGGCGACGACCCGCGTTTCCCAGCGGGCGAAGACCTGCCGCCGTTCTAGGGCCACGAGCACCAGCAAGGCAACGAGGACGAGCCCACTCACCAGCGTCGCCAGGCGGTGGCTGTACTCGATGATCCCCTCCATCGTCAGCGGCGGCAGGAGCCGTCCGTGACAGAGCGGCCACGACTCCCCGCACCCGAACCCGGAACCGGTCGCCGTGACGGTGGCACCGAGGAGCAACACCAGCCCCATCGCCACGGCATTCGTCCAGGCCAACCAGCCGATCCAGCGTGCTCGCCGTCCCATGTGCTCCACCCTTCGCTTCCGGCGGCGCCGACTCGACATCTCTTCGGGGAAGGATAACCGAGATCACCGCGGCGGGCATCCTCGCCCGAGCAGGCGACAGCCGCGCAGATCGAACACCCAGGCATTCCGAGGCGCAGCTCGCATACGTGCATTCGTATGTGTTAGAGTACCATCCGTGAACGATTACGCCTTCAAGGCAGGGAACAGAGCGGCGCCGCGAGCGATGCACCTATACGTACTATCGGCACTCGTCGCCGACCCCGACCGCGAACCCCGCGCGCCTGCCGAGAGGAGGCACCCGCGATGCCCGAACACCCGGCCACCCCAGAAGCACCGGCTCGCGAGACGACTCGACGCTGCTGCGCACTGGAAACGGAAGCGTCCCCCTCTGTGACCCGATCGACCGATCCGCCGCTACTGGAGGACGCCGACGCGCACTGCTCGCTGCCGAGCGAGACCACCGACCGGGAGCAGGTCGCTCCAGGCTCGGTCCCCAGGTACGGTGGGTTCGATGCCGACCTCATCGTCATCGGCGGAGGCAGCGCCGGTTTCGCAGCAGCGATCGAGGCGACGCTCCTCGGCGCCCGCGTGATCATGGTCGAGCGCGGGACACTCGGCGGGACCTGCGTCAATGTGGGCTGCATTCCGAGCAAGTTCTTCCTGCGCGCCGCCGAAGTCGCGCACCTGGCTGCGCACCCTCCCTACCGCGGCATCCAGGCTCGCCTCGCCGGGCTCGACCTCCACGCGCTCCGCCAGCAGCAGCGGGAACTCGTGACAGCCCTGCGTCGCGAAAAGTACGAGGACCTCGTCGCCTACTACGGGTGGGGCCTCCTGCGGGGTAGGGCGCGCTTCCTCGACGCCGAAACGGTCGCTGTCGGCGACCGGCGCCTGCGTGCCCGCGCCGTCGTCCTCGCCACGGGTGCGCGGCCGGCCGTGCCGGACATCCCCGGGCTGGCGCGCGTCACCTATCTGACGAGCACGACCGCACTGGAACTCGAGCGCGCCCCCTCCTCACTCCTCGTGCTCGGCGCCGGGTACGTGGCGCTCGAGCTCGGGCAAGCGTTCCAGCGCCTCGGCACCGCAGTGACCCTCATTCAGCGGCGCCCGCGCCTGCTCCCTGACCTCGCGGAAGAGCTGGCTGCCGACCTGCAGCGGGCTCTCGAGCAGGAAGGGATGCGCTTTGTGCTGGGCACGACAGTGGAGCGGATCGAGCGGACCGCGGGCGGCGTTCGCCTCGTCGTCCAGCACGCTGGTCACGAAGAGGAGTTGGAAGCCGAAGCGTTGCTCGTCGCGACCGGACGCTCGCCCAACACCGAAGACCTGGCTCTGGGGGCAGCCGGCATCGCGACCGATGCGCGCGGCGCCCCTCTCGTCGACGCGACCTTGGCGACGACGAACCCGTGCGTCTTCGCTGCCGGTGACGTGGCGCTGACACCCCAGTTCGTCGCGGTCGCCGCCGCAGCCGGGCGGTTGGCCGCGCGGAACGCTCTCCTCGGAGAGCGACGCGCGCTCGACCTCCGCGCCGTCCCGGCCGTCATCTTCACCGACCCGCCGGTCGCAACGGTGGGCGTCTCACCATACCAGGCGGAGGCTGAGGGCTACACGATCGTGACCGGCTTCGCACCCGCTACGACGATCGCGCGCGAGCGCGTCAACCGGCAGCACGTCGGCGGTGTCCTCGTGGTCGCCGACGCGCGCACGGAACGGGTCATCGGCGTCCAGGCAGTGGCCAGTGCCGCCGGCGAATTGATCGAAGCGGCCACGCTGGCAGTGGCGCACGGCCTCACGCTCAGCGATCTCCGCGACCACCTGGCGCCGTACCTCACCACCGCCGAAGGGTTGCGCCTCGCCGCGCTGGCGGCGGCGACCGACGTGACGCGCCTCTCCTGCTGTGCGTGAGAGATGGGCGATCATCCACCAGAGAAGTCACTGCGCGTGGCGTCTGCCCGGCGCTCCGGGCCATCGGGGTCGGGCACACCCGGCCCCGACGCGGGTTCCGCGCTGTCGTCCGACGGTAGCAAGCGCGTGCGCCGGCTGAAGGTGAGGGACGGTGGTTCCGGGTCCTGGCGGGCCCGCCCGGGTCAGGCACGCCTGACCCCTACGCGACGCAGGCTGCCCTTGGTCGTGCTGGTAACGGCACAGCACCCGGGTGCCTGGCCCTCTGCAACAGGGTGCACAGGTGGTGTGTCGGGGCGCGGCGCGCCGCGCCCGCCGCGCCGCACGGCGCGGTGGAGCACATGATGGGGCAGCGACGTTGCTTACACGATCGGGTGCATGGCACGGTGTGCGTGGCCGGTGCTGTGGGGTGCGAATGACCGGCCCTGCGGGCCGGTGAGTCAGGCACGCCTGCCCCCTACAGGACGGCGATCGCCCCTTGCCGTGATGGTGACGGCGCGGCGCCCGTGCGCCCCGTCGCGCACAACGAGGTGCGGTGCCACTGTGTCGGCGCGCCTGATCCGAAACCGAGCGTGCACGCGTGCTCTCGCCAGGATCGCCCGGGCCGCGCGCGGCACATCGGCGCGTTTGCCGGAGGGGGAGACCGAACGCTACAGGAACCACCTACTCGCTCAGGGCTAGGCGTACTACCAGCACAGCGCAGCGTCCGGGATCCGATGTCAACCGCGGCAAAACCGACCGCTGACCGCCACGTCCGCGTCGCTGCACTGCGGCGCCCACACGACACTCGTCCGGACGCTGCGGGGGAAAGCTGAGGCACCGGCGCAGTTCGCGCCACTCGCGGCAGGACTTCGCCATCGGCGCTCATCCCTCCAGCCGTCCCGCCTCGTCTCCACTTCCGAGAACCCCCAGCAGACGGAAGAACGCCTCGATCTTGGCCAGGTCCCACGCCGTGAGATCGACGGTCACTGTCACCGAGACCGCCAGGTGACGCCCCCCTGCGACCGTTCGCTGCAGGAACGCCACAGGGCTCGCCTGCGGTTCGGCCGTCGCCGTCGTCGCAGTTTCCGGCTCGTGCGCCGCAGCGCTGGCAGCACTGTCTACACCCCGCACCGGTTCCGGTTGTGCCAAGAGCGGGCGCAGAGCGCGCACTTGTTCCTCGATGTCGGGCGCGAGGATGAGCCGCGAAGGCTGCCCGCGCACGCCGCGCCGGAAGACACCCAAGCCTGCCTCCTCCGCCAACTTGAAGAAGAAGGTGCGCGCTTCCTCGACCCGATTACGCGGTTGACCGAGGCGCATCTCGACCTGCCACACCCGCTCGACCCAGGGTCCGTCGATCACCGCGAGGCCTTCCCGGAGCGCCCGCTCGATCGCACCCGCGTACGGGGAGTAACTCAGCACGACGCGGGCCAATTCCCGTCGGCGCTCGGTCGCATCGGTCGCATAGGCCAGGCGCCTGCCCAGCTCGGTCAAGCGGATCTCGGCATCGTCACGCTCGATCAAGCCCAGTTGCTCGAGGGCGTTGAGCGTCTCGCGCAGCGGCTCGCCACCCCCAAGACGAGCCTCCAGCACGCTCCGATCGACGCCGCGACCCTTCGCGTACTCCAGCACCTGGAACAGCAAGCGCGGATCCGTCCGGTACGGTAGCAGAATGTCCATCCGCCTCCTCCAGCATGTTCGTCACGCAACCATGCTAGCATGAATGCACGTAGCTCGTCAAGTAGTAAGCACGCGACCAAGCAAGCGTCTCTTGCCGCGACTCTTCCCGCGCATCGCCGACCAGTCGTCCAGCGTATGAACATCGCGGTAACGCAGCGAGACGATCCTGGTCAATCCTCCCTGGCACGCAGCCGGTAACCGGGCACGCGTGTATTCGTCACGTGGCTGGCGTGAGACAGCCGCTATGCGCACGGCGTGCGGAGACCACGGCTATGGGCCACCGCCTCCGGCGAGCCCTGGAGCAATTGCGTGTCCGGTCGCGCGTTCCCGTACAACGACTGTGGCGTGTGCTCTGCAGTGGAACCCGGTGATCTCCGTGCGACGTGAACGGCCACTGGGGGCTTTCCTCGCCTGCGCGCTGACGCTCGCACGCAGTGCCAACTCGGGGTGACACCTCGCCTCGTCCCCGCGCCGGCGCTCCAGCACATCCGCTACGGAGAGACCCTGGTACATGCCTGGTCTGCAGCCACGCGACTGGCGAGCTCCGCTGTCCGCTTTTCGTCTCCGCGTGGTGTGTCGTCATCACGGAGGCACTCGACTCGCGACGCTCGACAGGTTCTCTCAGTACACCGGCATGAAGAGAGCGTCACCGCGCCAACTGCGGGATCGCTCGGCCGGCTCCGAGCCGGCATCGCATACCCGCCCCGGGGCGTGGCATCACACCGGGAGAGCAGTGGCGAACTGGCGATCCAGGCGCGGCAGCGCGTGGCGCTCGAGGCTCTCGTGACTCTCCAGCGACGGTTCGTCGATCCCCGTCGAGCTCGCGGCATGCTGGGAAGCGACCCGTCACCCGTACGAGTAGCGAGTCACTTCCCGGCCAGCGCAACGCGCCAGGGAGGGCACAGCCGCTCCCGGACGAAGCCCGGTCGAACCGCGGCTCGACCGCTCCGCGGCCAGCAACCGGAGTGCACCGTGGTCCGGCGCCCATCGGCAAAGGCGAGGGGCACGCTGACAGTGGAGCGCGAGAACGAGCCGGCGCGGTGAGATGCCTCTCGATGTCTCGCCACAGCGCAGCGCTCACCACCGCCGGCCGCCAGGGTGGTCACCGGCGCACCTCGGGTATGCGCAGCACATCGCGGCAGGGCGACGGCGGCACTGCGATGGCCCTCCAGGTCGCAGCCGCTGCAAGGGACTGGCTGGTCGAAGCCGCGAGCGCAGTGGAGCCGCGAACACACCCTCTACCGACCTTCCACCACCGCCCCAGCCAAGGCCTGGCCTCGACTGTCACTGGAACACTCGAGGAAGAATGTGCAGAAACACGGAGGGACTTGAATCACGCGCCACGTGCTACTATGCTCGATCCTGGGCGAAGCGCGGAAGGAGGTCGCGGCATGACCGATCCGCCAGCCCGACCGGTCGCGCAGCAGCCGGAACGGAGCGGCGAGGACGCTCGCCGGCGCGGCTGGTTCTGGCACTGGAACACGATCATCACGCAATTTGCGCCCCTCATCGGCCTGAAGGGGGTGGGGTTGCTCAATTCCTACACGGTCTGGACCGACCGGCGGGAGAGCTCACCCTATCGCGGCTACGCGTTCCCGTCGCAGCAAGCCGAGGCAGCGTTCTACGGGGAGGACCGCGGCGAACTCATCACCATCAACAAGATCCTCGTGGCCCTCGACCTCATCGAAATCCGCAAGGAGATGGTGACCCGGACCGACGAGGCCGGCCGTCGCTGGCGTGTTCCGCACAACTTCTATCGCGTGAAGGACCGTCCCGAGGGCTTCGTCCTCACGCCGGACGCTGTGCTGCGCGTGGTGGAACTCGCCGACCGCGACGAAGCGGTCTATCGCTACATCCGCCATATCTTTTCCCCGCGCTTCGCGCCGATCGATCGCGACAACGCTTGGCACCAGATCCTCCCCGTCGTCCGCCAGCACCCCCTCTGGCAAAAGCTGGCCGCGCGCGCCGCCGCTGAGGACGCTCGGTTTTCCGCCCGTACTCGCGCTGGTCACGCCCGGCGCAAGGCCGCGGCAGCCGACGCCGCGCCGGCGACCTCGACCACTGTTGCAGGGAGCGACAGTGCTCGGGACGGCGTTGTCGCAGCGAGCAACAGTGGTTCGCTCACCGTTGTCGCACCCAACAACCATGCTTCGCCGTCTTCCGACCGTACCTCAGTTGGCCCGTCCAACAGAGAGGAGGCAAGCAGTGTTGCTCCGCACGACACGACGTATCACCAAATGGATCCGACGACTACGACTACTGTGGAATCCGACCCAGAACCCCCTCCCGCCGAGGCCGACGGCCCTGTGCTCGAACCGTCGCCGGAGGTCGTTACCTGCTACGAGGCAGCGAACGCTCGGCCAGCGACGCCGCTCGAGCGGACGCTCCTCGCCGAACTGGAACGAGAGTTCCTTTCCCTGGCTGAGGCGCGCGGCGAACGTCCCGCCGAGTTGGTCGTCGCGGCGATCCGCGAAGCGGTCGCGAGTGGTTCGCGCTACGTGGCTCCCAAACGGATCCGCGAGATCCTCGCCCGCTGGGCGCGCCATACCGTTCGGTCGAGCGGTCCGTCCTCCCGCGTCATGAAGGGGCCAACGACCCCGGTGAACGAACCGCTCCCGCTCGATGGGGGGCCGGCGACGCTCGAGCGGCTAGTCACGCTGCTCGAGGAGGTACTGGCTGCTCGCTTGGTCGCTGTCGCACCCGCACCGGTGACGGACCAGCGAGTACCGGACGAACCGTCCCGCAGTGATCCACCTGCTGGTCTGGCTCCGCTCTGGTCACTCGCCCAGGAACACCTGCAGGAGCAGCTGCCTCCGGGGGCTTTCGCCGAGTGCATCCGACCCGCCTGTCTCCTCGCTGCGCCGTCAGCTGGCGAGGTCGTGCTCGGTGTGCCCAACGCTTCGGTCCGGCGCAAGCTCGAACGGCACTGGCTGCCGACCGTGCGTGAGGTGCTAGCGACCTTGCTCGGTCGTCCGGTCGACGTGCGCGTCGTCACGTTCGCCGAATGGGGCGGGAACCATGAAGCGGTCTGACCCTGGTGGTTCGGCCGGCCGAGCGCGGCGGTGCTCGTCGCGGTCTCTCGTCTCGTTGTCTCGGTGCAACACCTGTTGCTCGCGCGGAGCGGCCGTTCGCCGTGGGGCCCGTGCTGTGGGTGCCCGGCAGGCTCAGGCCAGGTGGCCGAACAAGCCTGATCGGCCACCGGCAGCGGGTGACCCGCGACGCGGATCGATTAGGCGCTCGCCGACTGCCCGTACCGTGGGGTGTGGACTCGCCAGAGCGGCCTGTGCCGGCACAGGATGACGATGCTGCGTCCACAAGAGCTCCGCTGCAGCTTCTGCGAGCTCACGATCCGTGTGGGTGACGACGAGCGCCAGCAGTGGCGCGATCTCCTCCGTCGTCAGGATCTGTGCCAAGGCCCAGAGCGCATCGCTACGCACCGGCGCTGGCACTCCTTCCGTCGCGACGAGTCGGGAAGCATGCTCGCCTGCCTGTGTGTCGAACCGGAGCGCGACGCGCCACGCAGCCCGGCGTGCCCGTGGGGAGCGGTCTTCGACCCAGGACTGCCACCGTGGTCGTAGGAGATCCGGAGCGTGCTGCGCTGCTGCCGCGACCGCCAGGCCGCGGACAGCGTCGTCCGGGTCAGCCAGGGCTACCGCGAGGAGGGAGCGTGCCGTCGCGGGTGGAACGACGATCTCGCGGTTCGGGTCAGCCAGGAGTACGGTCAGCACGAACTCTCTCGCCTGTGGCGAGCCGCGCCGGAGCACGCGGAACGCCGCCGTGACGACGAGAGACACCCCTTCCCGGGCAAGACGCTCCCAGAGCGCGAGCGCAGCGTTGCTTCCGGCCAACCATTCCGCGTGGCGCAGGAGTTCCGCGATGGGGAGCCGCTCCACCACGAAGCGCGTGGACTGATCTCGCCGCCACGGGGTGAAGTCTTCCTTATAGGAGAGGAGCAGCGTGGCCAGCTGCGCCGCGGGCTCTTCTGGTAACTGGGGAAGGACTGTTCGCCGCAGCCAACGGCGTCCAGCGGCTGTCGCCAGCGCAGCGGAGACTCCAGAGTCGATGCTGGCTCGGTCACGCTCCGGGCTCTGGCAGGTCTCCATCGTCCCCCTCCGCCTTTGGCGACTCCAGTGTACGTGTGTTCGTCCCGTTGGTTCTGTCACGAGCTCGCGCGCACGAGGAGAAAGGACGATCGGGCTGGTACCAGGCGTAGCGTGACTTTTCCTTGTCCTCGGCAGCGCTCTGGTACCATTCCGGCCGACGGATGGAATCGGGTCGAGGGAAGGGTGCGACCATGTCGACGAGGCCTGAATTGCCGCCGAAGGCGGGAAGAGCAGCTGAGGAACCACGGCTCTCGCGCCGAGCCCAGCGGAAGCTGGAAGCTGAGCGACGGGCTCGTCAGCGGCGGATCCTCTTGATCGTCGTGCCGGTCGTCCTGGCGCTCGTCGCCGTCGGGATCGGGATCTGGTGGAACCAGCGGAGCGCGCGCGAGGTCGCCGCGGTGCAGATGCCCGACGTCTCCAAGTACACCAGCGTGCCCAGAGAGGGCCGCGTGCTCGGTGATCCCAATGCGCCGGTGCACGTCATCGAGTGGGGCGACTACCAGTGTCCGGCGTGCCGCACCTTCGAGCAGCGCTTCTTCCCCACGGTCCTCGAGCAGTACATCGCGACCGGCAAGGTGCGGTGGGAGTTCCGCGACTTTGCCTTCATCGGGCCTGAGTCGCGACGCGCCGCCGAAGCAGCCTACTGCGCGTTGGACCAGGGGAAGTTCTGGGAGTTCCACGCGGCGCTCTACGCGAACCAGACCGGTGAGAACGTCGGTGCCTTCAGCGACCGGCGGTTGGAGGAGATCGCCCGCGTCGTCGGTCTGGACGTCACTGCTTTCCGCTCCTGCTTGCGGGACGGTACCCATGCTGACGACGTCCAGCAGATGGTACGCGAGGCGCAGTCGCTCGGGGTCCGGGCGACGCCGTCCTTCAGCGTCAACGGCAGCGCACCGTTCACCATCTCGAGCCTCGGTGACCTCACCGGCCGCATCGAGGAGGCATTGCCGTGATGCGTCGGGTGCGCTGGCCGCACCTGTCGCTCGCTCTCTCCCTCGGTGGGATCGCGGTCGCAGGCTATCTCACGCTGGTCGCCTACGACCAGTCGCTCCTCGTCTGCGGGATCGGCAGCTGTGCGACAGTGCAGAACAGCCCCTACGCCAAGGTCGCTGGCGTACCGATCGCGTTGCTCGGTCTGGGCATGTACGTCGTCCTCTTCCTCGTCGGGCTGGTGCGCTGGCGTTCGCCGCTATGGAGCGAGATCCTCACCAGTGCCAACGTCAGCGTCGCTTTGGCTGGCACGCTCTATTCCGCGTATCTCACCTATCTCGAGCTGTTCGTCATCCATGCGATCTGCCAGTGGTGCGTCGCGAGCGCGCTCTTGGTCACCGGGGTGCTGCTCACCGAGAGCTGGGGACTGCGCACGATCCTCCGCGGTGAGCTGGCCGAAACAGTAGACCGTATCGGGACGGAACGATCGCGCCGTCAACAAGCGACGCCGTAGCGCGTCAGGAGCGTCGCGCGGCTCATCCAGGCGCGGCCTGGCCAGGCCCGGTCGCGGTAGCGGTCGGCCATACGCCACCCCAGAGGGTGGTAGACCGCGATCAGTCCGACGAAGAAGAAACGCTGCAACCGGTGGTACCAGGTCGGCGGAAGCGGGTGAACCTCGAAGCCGAGTCGTCGCCCGGCCCGCGCGAAGAGCGTGATCCCCACCAGTGCGCGGACATCGCCCAGTTGACCCTGACCGATGCGGCACGCGAGTTCCGTCAGGTCCTCGCGCGCCAAGCGCAGCAGGTCCCACGGGAGTTGGGCGCCAGCCAGGGAGAGCGCCAACAGTCGCCGGTTGTCGAAGTGGAGTTCGACGACGAGGTCTCCCGGCGCGATCCGCGTTCCGTCACCTAAGACCGTCGCTGGGCCGCGGTAGCGGACGATCCGATAGCGGAAGAATCCACCCGGCCGCACCAGTCGCGGCCGCCACACGAGTTCCGTCACGCGCTCCCAACCGAGCCAGACGGCGAGGAGCCCGAGCGCACGGCCGCGACCGGCTCGACCGAGTCGGATGAGCCACCACGGGAGATCTTTCAGTAGCGCCAGCGCCGACCGATGCCGAGTTCGGCGAGCAGCCAGCGGAGGAAGGTCGCGAACAGGCCGAGTCGGAGCGGGAGGCGGCGCAGTCGGCGTGGCGAGGTCGCGATCCAGCTGGTCGTCAGGTGCCAAACCGGAATACCCCTTCCCTGCAGCCGTTGCAGGAACTCTCGATCCTCGGCGATCTCGAGCGCCTCGTCGAATCCCCCGACCTGCGTGAACAGTCCGCGGCTACAGTACAGCATCTGGGCGCGGATGCAGAAGTAGGTCTTGCCGATTTCCATGAGCTCGAAAAACCAGCGGTCGAAGAGGTCGGTCGTCTCGGCGATGACCCGCACGCTGCCGGCTGGGTAGCCGGCGTGCCGGTACGCGACGATCTCGCTGGCCAGCGTCGGCGCCATGACGGAATCGGCATCCAGGAAGAGCAGCACGTCGCCGCGCGCCACCGCGGCGCCGCGGTTCTTGGCGCGGCTCCTGCCCGGCAGCGGCTCCTGAACCAGGACGACCGGGAGTGGTGCGACCGCGCGCGCGACCTCTTCCACCACCGCGGCAGTCCGGTCGGTCGATCCGTTGTCGACCACGATCGCCTCCAGGCGCTCGAGCGGCCAGGCTTGGGCAGCGACGGAGCGCACGGCGCGACCGACCAAGCGCTCTTCGTTACGGGCCGGGATCACTACCGAGAGGTCGATCCGCTCGTCCACGCTCCGTCCAGCTTCAATATGGCCAGTCCTGCCCGATACCGACCAGCGCGAGCAGCCAATGCAGCGTGGTGATGACGATGCCGATCCGCATCGGCCAGCGATGCAGGCGGCGAGTCGAAGTGAGCACGCTGCTCTCGGTGACGAAGCCGACGCGGTAGCCAGCTGCACGGATACGCCGCAAGAGGTCGTAGTCCTCAGCGACGCGCAGCCGTTCGTCGAAACCGCCGGCGGCCCAGAAGACGTCCTGCCGGACAGCGCACAGCTGCGTCGGTATACGTGCCCGTTCCTTGAGCCAGGTCGCCAGGAAGAAGAAGGCGCGGTCGAGCGGGTCAGAGCTGTCGGCGACGACGCGCAGGCTCACCGCTCCTTCGCCGCGGTGGAGGTGCGCGAGAACCGTAGCGACCATGGTCGGAGACAGCCTGGAGTCGGCGTCGAGGAAGAGAAGAACGCGGCCGCGCGCGGCGCAGGCGCCCCGGTTCCGAGCTCGACTCACTCCCGGTCGCGGTTCGCGGACGACGCGTACCGACAGTTCCGGATGCCGCTGCGCGAAGCGGCGAACGACGCGGGCCGTCCCGTCGGTCGACCCGTTGTCGACGACGACGACTTCCAGAGCGTCGAGCGGCCAGGCTTGCCTGACGGCGGAGTCGAGTGCGCGCTCGATCGTCCCGGCCTCGTTGCGGGCCGGGATGACGATGCTTACTTCAGGACGACGCGATCGCTGCCGCATAGGTCGTCGGTTTCCCTCCCTCCTCGAGGAGACGCACGAGTGCCCGCAGTACCTGTCGGCAAACCGGAGAGGTGGGTGCGCCCTGTGGGTGAAAGAAGACCGAGATGCTCGGCGCACGTGCTCGCCAGGGAGCCAGCAGTCGAGCGCCGAGTTGGGCGAGCCCTTCGTGCAGCCACGGAGTTCCCATGAAGCCCATCCAGGGCGTCGCCAGCCGGCGTCGGGCGCGCACGTCGACGAGGAACAACATCTCGACGAGATAGACGAAGCCGAGTTCGTCCAGGAGACTGACCAGTTCCGGCGTGTGCAGCCAGCCCGGCGGGCAGAACCCGTCGACGTGGAAGCCGAGAGTTGCGAGGAGTTCGCGTCCGGCGAGAAGGCGAGCCCGCTGCTCCGGCCAGGCGAGACTGGCGAACTCGGCCACCTCGCGCGCGAAGAGCCGGGCGCGCGCCCTTGTGAGGAGATCGCCTTGCCAGCGTCCGGCCCGCGCGTGGGTGTAGCCGTGCAGCACGATCTCGGAACCCGCCGCGACTTCGCGTTCGAGCAGGTCGATCAGTTCGGGAAACCGGCGGAGGTCGTCGCGCCCCCGGTGGTACGGGATGACGAGCAGGCTGCGCGGTGTGGCCCCGATGGCGTCGAGTTCCCGCAGCAGCCAGCCGAGCTCGGCGATCCAGGTTGGCGCGACGTCGTGCACCGACACGAGAACTCGTGGCGTCACGCCCCGACCCCCCTATCCCGACGCGTTATCTTAGCCGAGCCTACGCGGAGGCGAATCCCCGCAGCGGACGCCAGGCGATCCGTCGCTCGCTGCCGTGGACCCTACCGCGTTGGCCACGCGCTGAAGCGGATCGTCGGTGCCCGACCGTGTCGAGAGTTCCTCGCACCGTCTCTCGCAGCGTTCGTTCCGGTGCCGCCGCACACTTCCGGTACGATAGAATCCGTCTGCGTCCATGCAGGAGAGCCGTCCAGCGGCGAGGTGGGGCACCGTGTTCGAGCCAGGACGCGAGTACCGGCGCGAGGATCTCCATCGGGTGTTCGGGGGGCAGCGGCAGAGCGGCATCGTCACGCCGCGCGGTCATCGCCTCGTCCTGCTCTTTTCCTCCCCGACGGGGCACGAGTACGGATACCGCGACGGGTGGAGCGAGGACGGGCGTTTCTACTGGTACACTGGTGAAGGACAGCGCGGCGACATGACCTTCACGCGGGGGAACCGCGCTCTCCGCGATCACCGCGAGCGCGGCTCGGAACTCCATCTCTTCGAGCGGACGCGTCCCGGTGTCTACCGCTACGTCGGGCAGATGGAGTGCGACGGGTACGAGCTCCGCTCTGGTGTCCCCGACCGGGACGGTCGCCCTCGTACGGTGATCGTCTTCCGCTTACGCCCGCTCGTCCCCTGAGGCGTCCGAGTCCGGAGCCACGCGATGACCGGCGCCTCCGGTGGCCCTCCGAATGGCGCCCATCGCGCTTCCTGCACCTGGCGAGGGAACGATCTGCCGGTCGTGGGTCGGTGTCCGCTCTGGTCGTAGCGGGTGGCGGGCATCAGGCGGTGCGCATCCAGCGCTCCAGCGCCTCCTCCAGACCGCCGATGCTGCCGTTGCGGACGATGACGACACGCTCCTCTTCGGCGAGCGTCCCTGCCTCCTCGGTCAGGCGATCGCCGGCGACGACGGGCAGCACGTCCGGCACGACACGCCGCAGCAAGGCGGCCCGATCGAGCGCGCGCTCGACGTCGCTCCGATCGATCGTGGTGGAGACTTCGATGACCAGCCACACCGTCGGAGTAGCAGGGTGGTCGTCGAGGATGCCGCTCGCGACGATGTCGGCGTCGAGGAGCTGCCGGAGCTGGTCACGCGTCAGGATGTCGCGGACGAGCTTCCGGATCTCCCTCGCTGGCACGACCCGTGCCTCGTCCATCCAGACGCCGAAGATCGAGGGAACGCGGTCGCGCATGCGCACCTCTAAGTACCAGCCGCGGAGTTGAGCGAGGTCGTCCGTATTCCGTTGCACCGCGCGTGTGAGCTGCGCGATCTGCTCCTCGACGCGCTCCATGCGGGCGGTGAGCTGCGCGATCTGCTCCTCGGCTCGCTCCATCCGCTCGGTGAGGTCGGCGATGCGCTGGGTGAGCGCTTGGATCTGAGCGGTGGTCTCGGCCTGTTGGCGCTCGACCCGCTCCATGCGTTCGGTCAGCGCTTGGATCTGAGCGGTGGTCTCGGCCTGTTGGCGCTCGACCCGCTCCATGCGTTCGGTGAGCGCCTGGATTTGGGCGGTCGTCTCCGCCTGTTGACGTTCGACCCGCTCCATCCGCTCGGTGAGGTCGACGATGCGCTGGGTGAGCGCCTGGATCTGGGCGGTCGTTTCGGCCTGCTGGCGCTCGACCCGCTCCATCCGTTCGGTGAGCGCCTGGATTTGGGCGGTCGTCTCCGCCTGTTGACGTTCGAAGCGCTCCATCCGCTCGGTCAACGCCTCGATCTGGTTCGTCGTCGCTCGTTGGTGTGCTGCGAGCTCCCCGACGATGCGGCTCAGCTCGGCCAACCGGAGATCGACGAGGGCGAAGCGTTCACCGATGACGCGAAAGCCCCCCTGGACCGTCTCGGCAAGGCGGCCGACGATCTCGGAGAGTTGCCCCAGTTGATCGGCGAACTGCACCAGCTCTGGCCCGAACAGGAGTTGGGCGAGCTGTCGACGCAGTTCGGGATCCTGTCGGACCCGCTCGAGGAGTTGTTCCACCAGGTTGTCGATCGCCATTCCCGTGTCGCCTCCTCACCACGAGGATACTACGGCAGACGCGCGACGGCAGGCAGTCTACCATATCCCCGGCTGAGTACCGACGGTGGTATCGAGCGTTGCGGGTACGGGAGCGGGCGCATGTGCCCGCTCCCTGGTGTCGCTGGGGGCAGCCGAGGCACCGCGTCGGACGCACGTCCGACGATGCCGTAGGCACTGGGCGCGATCGGTCGACCAGTGGGGCGGTGGGAGCGTTCGCAACCAGCGCGGGTGGCGCCTCTCGCCTACCGTCCCGTCCCTGCTCGCAGCGGCGTCTCAGCCAGGCGTGGGAGGAGCCGCACGTAGGCGCGCGCCATGGTGCGGAAGTCCTCGATCCGGTACGACTCGTTCGGTGCGTGGACGCGGTTGTCCGGCATACCCCAGGCGAAGAAGAGCATGTCGGCGCCGAGCTCGCGTTGGAACGTCTCGGCGACCGGGATAGTGCCGCCGATCCGGGTCATCAACGGTTCCTTCCCGTACAGGTCCCGCAGGACCGCGCGGGCCGCCTGTAGCGCGGGGTGGTCGCGCCGGATAGCGAACGGCCGCGCCGACCCGGGGAAGCGGGTGACCTGGACTTCTGCCCACGGTGGGCAGTGCGCCCGCACGTGCTGCTCGATGAGGTCGAGGATCTCCTCCGGGTCCTGGTCGGGCACCAACCGGCAGGTGATCTTGAGGTGCGCCTCGCAGGGGGTCACCGTCTTGATTCCCTCGCCCTGGAAGCCACCCCAGAAGCCGTTGAGGTCGAGGGTCGGTCGCGCCCAGGCCCGCTCGAGCGGCGTGTAGCCCGGTTCGCCCCAGAAGACCCTGGCACCCACGGTGGCCAAGAGTGCGTCCGGGTCGAACGGCACGGCAGCGATTTCGGCGCGCTCCTCGGGGGTGAGGTCCCGGACCTTGTCGTAGAAACCGGCGAGCGCCACGCGCCCCTCCGGGGTGTGGAAGGTCGCGGCCAACTGGACCAGCGTCTGGACGGCGTTGGCGATGACAGCTCCGTATTGGCCGGAGTGCATGTCGGTCGCGGCCGTCCGCAGGTCCACCTGACAGGCGCAGATCCCCTTGGACGAGAGCGTCAGCGAGGGCTGGTCGTGCCCGAACATGCCACCGTCGGCGGAGATCACCACGTCACAAGCCAAGAGATCGCGGTACTGCCGGATCGCCGCCGCCATGCTCGGTGACCCGATCTCTTCCTCTCCTTCGAAAAAGAACTTGAGGTTGACCGGCGGTTCGCCGATAATACGGACGAGGGCTTCGATCCCGCACAGCGCGGCGAACAAGTTGCCTTTGTCGTCGGACGCGCCCCGCGCGTAGAGGCGACCGTCGCGCAGCGTCGGTTCGAAAGGAGGTGTCTCCCAGAGGTCGAGCGGGTCGGGCGGCTGGACGTCGTAGTGCCCATAGACGAGCGCGGTGGGCAGGGAGGGATCGACCGGCCAGTGGCCGAAGACGATCGGGTTGCGCTCGGTGGGCAGCAGGCGGACCTCCGGGACACCGAGCGCGCGGAGGCGCGCGGCGACCCATTCGGCCGCCCGCAGCACGTCGGCCTGGTGCTGCGGGAGCGCACTCACGCTCGGGATCCGCAGCAGTTCCTGCAGCGCAGCCAGGTGTTCTGCTTCGTGTTCGGCCAAGTAGGTGTCGCACCGCTGCACGAGTTCTTCCATCGTGGGCCTCCTTTCCGAGGCGGAGTATCGCAGAGTTCGGTGGATCGTGCAGCACGGGAAGACCAGTGTTCCCGTGCTCCGTGGAGACTACGGGAGAGATGGCGGGAGCGAGAAGGGGGAGAGCCATGGCGCGATCGTTCTGGTTCCTGGCAGTGGTCGGCGCGCTGCTGCTCGCGCTTCTCCTGCCACCGCTTCCGGCGGCCGCGGTGCAACAGCCGGGGTTGAGCGTCGCCTTCTGGCGTACCTGGGCACGCACCGACCGGCCGGTGGCGGAAGGGCGTGCGGCGCGTACCTGGATGTGGGGACCAGCGCCGATCTCCAACGTCTTGTTCGAAGAGTACGACGAGGCGACTGACTTCGCGGGCGAGCCGACCGGCGTACGCTGGGTGCAGTACTTCGACAAGACCCGTATGGAGGTGACGGACGATGGCGCCGATCCGGTCAATCCCTGGTACGTGACCAACGGTCTCCTCGCCAAGGAGCTCATCACCGGTCAGCTGCAACTGGGCCACAACCGCTTCGTCCAGGGACCGCCAGCCCAGGTACCGGTCGCTGGTGACCTCGATGACGCTGCTGCGCCGACCTACGCCACCTTCGCCCCACTCATGAGCTATCGGCCGCTCCCGGTGGGGATGACGATCATCCAGACTGTCGACCGCAACGGGACGGTCGGGGCTGACCAGTCGCTAGCGCGCTTCGGGGTGACGGCAGCGGTCCACGTGCGCGAGACCGACCACACGGTCGCCAGTGTCTTTTGGGACTTCATGAATGCTCGCGGGACGGTCTACGCTGACGGAGCTTTCCGCGAGGACCGGTTGTTCGAGAACCCGTTCTACGCGACCGGCTTGCCGCTGACGGAGGCCTACTGGACGACCGTGCGCGTCGGGGGTACGCCCAAGCGCGTCCTGGTGCAGGTCTTCGAGCGGCGCGTCCTCACCTACACGCCGGACAATCCTCCCGGTTGGCGCGTCGAGGCGGGTAACGTCGGCTTGCACTATTACCAGTGGCGCTATGGCCAGTTGGGCAACCAGCCGGTGACCTGGCCGACCTCGCGTCCGGAAGAGCTCCCGTACTTCGATGCTATGGTGCCGACGGTCATCCAGCTCGCAGCCAGCCTCGATCCGCTCATGGGTGTGCTGCAATTTCCGTCTTTCGATCGACCCGATTGGCGGGCTGACGTCGAGCGGCGGCTCGTCTTCCTCCAGGACTGCGCCCGCGCCATGCGCGAAGCGGCGCCGCCGCCGACCTTGTCCGGCTTCCACTCGCAGCTCATGGCGGGGCTCAACTTGGTCGAGCAAGGTGCGGCGCGGATCCGGCGCGGCCTCGACGCACGCGATCCGTTCCTCCTCCGGCAAGGCTTGGAGGATCTGGTGCAGGGGCTGGAAGGGATCCTGGCGGCATTACTGGTGTTGCCGCTCCGTCACCAGGATGGCGGCGTCGTACTGTCCGAAGGGCGGGAGGCCGTATGACGCAGTGCACGGCATGCGGTCGTTCGGTTCCGCTCGACGCGGCGTTCTGCCCCGGCTGTGGACGACCGGTTGAGGTCGTCGCGTTACCGGCGCGAGCGGACGGAGCTGCGACTACCACAGCGAGCACTGGCGACTCGGCTGGGCAGCACGCGCAGCGCGGCGGGCCCGAGATGACGCAGCCGTCCCGGGAACAGGCCGCTGCCGGTCCGGACGGCCGGGAGGAGGGGGAAGTCGCGGTACCGCTTCCCGAGGCGGCCACCAAGGCTGGGCACTCGGCTGACTCGGATCCCGGAGCGCGGCGGACGGTCCGGTTGCTCGCGGTACTGAGCGGTCTTCTCGCGCTCGCGCTGACCCTCGCTGGCCTACTCGCCTTCGTCGAGCTGGGCCGGCGGGACGCGCGCGAGCAGGAGCTGCGCGGGCAGGTGGCGAGCCTCACCCAGGCCAACCGCGATTTCCAGTCGCAGGTGCAGTCGCTCACCAGTGAGCGGGACGGCTTGGCGGCCGAGCGGGACCAGCTCCTCTCCCGGGTGAGCGAACTCGAGGCGACGAAGGCGGAACAGGAGCAGCGGATCCGCGAGCTCACGGGCCAAGTCGAGGAGCAGAGTCGGCAGCTCACGCAAGCCCGCGAGGAGGCGACACGCCAGCAGCAGCGAGCCGATGCCGCGACCAACGTGAGCCTGATTTTGGGCCAGGTCGTCGCGATCGACGAGGAGATTTTTCAGGAATACCGTCAGCTCTCCATGGCGGTGCTCGAGATGCAGGACGCCTATTACTTCGGGAACCGGATGGCGTTCGAGAGTGCGGCGCGCCGCGCGGACGAGAGTGCCCGGCGTCTCGACCAGCTGTTCGCGGAGCGCGACCGCCTGCTCGCGCAGCTCGGCTATTAGGGGGCCTGGCATGGGGTGGTCGACTCGCCTGCTCCTGGTCGCCGTGGTCGCAGCGGGGGTGCTGGTGGTGGGGCTCGCTGGGTTGACCGCGGTACGTTGGCGCACCAGCGCGGCGGTATCGACGCTCCCGCCGGACGTGGTGCTCACAGTGACGCCCGTGCCCACTGTCCCGCGCACTTCCGCTCCGACGGCGAGCCCGACGCCGCAGACCGGTGCGCCCGAACTGGAACTGCGCGTAGACCGTGCCCTGCGCGGGGTGGTACAGGTGCGCACACCGACCGGCCTGGGCACCGGGTTCGTGTGGGTGCGGGACGCGAGCCGCACGCTGGTGGTCACGGCGGCGCACGTGGTGACTGGCTACGGTCAGGTGCAGGTCGTCGCGCCGGACGGGACGGCCCACACCGCGTTGGTCGCGGTGCAGGACGCGCTGCGCGACGTGGCGGTACTCCAGGCACCAGCGATCCTCGGGGTCGAGGCGCTACCGCGCGGGCAGTCGCGTGCGCTCGCGCTCGGCTCGCCTCTTACCGCGGTCGGCTATGCAGCCGGTGCCCAGCTCGTGGGGGAGCCGACGGTGACGCGCGGGATTCTGTCTGGACGGCGCACTTTCGAGGGCATAGAGTTCCTCCAGACCGATGCAGCGCTCAACCCAGGTGTCAGCGGCGGTCCGCTGCTGGACGACCGCGGTGCAGTGGTTGGGATGGCCGTCGGTGCGCTCGCGTGGATCGACGAGCTCCCCGCCCAGAACCTCAATTTCGCTGTCACGATCGAGGAGATCGAGTTGGTAGTGTCGCGGTAAGGGGAAGGATACGGGTATGCAGGCACAGCCGGCTCTCCAGCCATTCCGGCTCCCCCTCGTCACCTTGACGCCGCTGTTCCTGGGCGGAGCCGACCCGCGTGGGGATCCGGAGCTCCGCGCGAGTTCCGTGCGCGGTGCCCTCCGCTTCTGGCTGCGCGCGCTCCTCGGCGGGTGCTACGGTACTGACGACGCAGCCCTGAGGGAAATCCGCCGGATCGAAGCGGAGACCTTCGGCGCAGCCAGCGGCGAGCGGGGCGAGACGGCAGTCGGGGCGTCCCCCATCGTCGTCCGAGTGCAGGGTGCGTCGGGCGTGCGTCCCCAGGAATGGCGGGAACCGCGCACCTCAGGTCGCTCCTACCTCTTCTTCTCGATGGCGTCGTCCAAAGTGCACGGTCAAGAGATCCCAGCGCGCAGTGCTTTCCTGCCCCCGTACGAGTTCCAACTCGAGCTGCTCGGTCGTCCTGGGGTCGAGGACACGGCGGCCCGCGAAGCACTCTATCGGGCCGTGCGGGCCAGCTGGCTGCTCGTCCATCTGGGTGGCCTCGGCGCTCGCTCCCGACGGCTCGGTGGGGCGCTCGCCCACCGGACGATACGACGCCGGACGCCCGATGGGCGCGAGGAACGTGTAGTCCCTGCCCACCTCGGCTTGCCGTTCGCCTTGAAGGCCGATCCGCGCGAGGCCGCCCAGCAGCTCGCCGAGGGACTGCGGACACTCCGCCAACGGATGGGAGCTCGCGCCGACGTCAATCCTGACCGACCGGATTGGGAAGTCATCGACCCACGCTGGTGTCGTATCTGGGTCTTCGGCGAGCGCGACTGGACGGCTGGCGAACGCGGCTGGCCTGCGGTGGCCGACGCGATCGGTTCCTGGCTGCGGGAGGCCCGCCGCACACTTCCGACCGAGCAGCGGTTGGTCTTCGGGGCACCCCTCGTGATTCCGCAGCAGAAGGCGACGATCACCCCACCAGCGGACTACGAGCGTGCCGATCGCCGCCCCTCACCGCTCTGGCTCACGGTGACGCGGACCGAGCAGAACACGCTGCTCGGTGTGGCGACCCTCTTCCAGGCACGCTTCCTGCAACTACGGCCCGGCAAGACGGAGCAGCTCGAGCGGTTCTACGAGACCATGGCGAGCGCGATCGCTCAGCTCCCCAACGCGGTGGAGGTGCAGTATGGCTGACGCCGTGCTCCGCTTCACCTTCGGCCCCGTCCAGGCCTTCATCGCCGAAGCGCGCCGCACCGCCGACCTCTACGCCGGAAGCGTCATCCTGGCCGAGCTCGCCCGCGCTGCCGCGCAGGCGCTCCAGGACGCCGGTGCCACGCTGGTCTACCCGGCCGACCTCGAGCGCGGTGATCCGCCCAACGTGATCGTCGCTCGCGTGCCCTGGGAGGACGCCGAGGCGTTCGCCGACCGGGCCGCAGCAGCCCTCCGAGCGCGCTGGCGCACCCTCGCCGACGCGGCGCTGGAGAAGCTCGGTAGCCTCGTGCCGATCGACGCAGCCCTCCGCGACCAGTGGGGCCGCCAGACCGAGGACCCCTGGGAACTCTACTGGGCCGCCGCTCGCATCGAGGACGACGGCTACGCTACGGCGTTCCAGCGTGCCGATGCGGGTATCGCCGCGCTCAAGAAGGCTCGTCTCTTCGCCCAGCGAGCTGAGGCAGGCGCCAAAGATGCTCTCAGCGGCAGCCGCGCCGCACTGGCTCGCCGGGACGAGGACCCCCGCGCATTCTGGCGGGCGGTCCGCCGTCACCCTGAGGGTGCGCGCCTGGTCGGTGAACACGAACGGCTCGACGCGGTGAGCGCGGTCAAGCGGTTGACGCAGTCGGAGGAGTCGTACCCCTCGCTGCCGACGATCGCAGCCCGCCCCTTCGCGCGGCGAGCCGACGAGCGCGCACCGGCGGCGCTCGAGGCGTACCGGGACGCGTTCGAACTCCTGGTGACCGCCTTGGGCGAACGGCCGGAACGGTACCGCCGCAAGGGGCTCGCGACGGATCGCTTCCCCTACGACGGTGCCTTCCTCTACGAGGCGACGCTCGAGTGGCCAGCGCTCGTCGAGGAGTTGGGACTCGACCCCGGGGAGGCGGAACGCCGCCGCGCACGCGCCGAGCAGTCCTGGCGCGAGGCGCGCCAGCGGTTGGGCCGGCTCTACGAGGCTGTCGGCCAGCGCCCCTCCCGCTACGTGGCAGTCCTCGTCCTCGACGGCGACTCGATGGGTGCCTGGTTGCGCGAGACGCTCGGGAGCGGCGGCGAGGAGGCGCACCGCAGGATCAGCGTGCAGCTGGCGACGTTCGCCAGCGGGATCCGGACGGTCGGCGAGCGCGCAGCTCCCGACGCCGTCTTCGTCTACCGCGGCGGTGACGACGTGTTGGCGCTGGCTCCGGCTGCGCAGGCCGTGCCGCTGGCGCTCGCCCTCGGCCGCGCGTTCCAGGAAGCGACCGAAGGACGCACCGCTTCCGCCGGGATCGCGATCGGGCACTGGCTGGAGCCGCTCGGTGACCTGCTCCAGAGCGCCCGCGCAGCCGAGAAACAGGCCAAGCGCTTGCCGGGGAAGAACGCGGTGGCGGTCGAGCTCCAGCCGCGCGGCGGTGAGATCGTCCGCGTGGTCGCCCGTCGCGAGCAACTGGAGCGGCTCGACCTACCCGACCTGGTCGATCGCTTCGGCCGCGACGGCGCGGGGAGTCTCTCCGGTCGGTTGCCGACCGACCTGCGGCAGCTGGCGCGTGCCTTCCCGGCCGCCGATGCGGCCTTCCGCGCTGTGCTCCTCCGTGCCCTGACGCGGCAAGGCGAGTGGGCCGAGGGGACAGCTGCGGAACGCGAAGCTCTGCTCGATCGTCTCTACGCCTTCGCTGTGAGCTACGACGAGTTGCGCAGGCAGGTCGGTGGCGATGCGGGTGAGGCTGCAGCCGAACGCGTCCCGAGCGGACCAGCGCAGCTCGCCGACTGGCTGACAGTGGCCCGCTTCGTGGCGAGAGGAGGTGGCGAGTGAGGACGCTCTTCCTGGAACCGCTCGACGTCTGGCTCTTCCGCGACGGCCGCCCGTTCACTGCCGGGGAGCAGTTCCGCGCGGCGAGTCGCTTTCCCCCGAGCCCGCTCGTCGTGCAAGGCGCGCTGCGGGCTTACCACCTCATGGTGCACACCAGCGTGCCCCCGTGGGATCGAGCAGCGGTCGCCGCCGCGGTCGGTGGCCCGGAAGACTGGGGGACGCTGCGTCTGGCCGGCCCCTTGGTCAGCCTGCGGAAGGCCGACGGGCAGCTCGAGGTGCTCCTGCCGCCCCCAGCCGATGCTCTCGTCCGCGGCGAGACGCTGCGCCGTCTACCCGCTCCGGAGGAGCCACCAGCGTGGTTGCGGTTGTCGACACCGCTCCCGCGTCTCTTCCCGCTCTGGGCACTCGAGGATACTGCGTCGCCGAAGGCGAGCCAGCGCCTATGGCTGCGGCTCGCCGACCTCCCCGCCTATTGCCGGGGAGAGGCGGTGGCTGGCGTCCCGCAGGACGCGCTCTGGGAGGAAGAGGTCCGCATCGGGATCGCGCAGGATCCGGAGCGGCGCACGACCCGCGAGGGACTCTATTACGAAGCCCGTTTCGTCCGCCTCTCGCCCGGTGTGGGGCTGGCGGTCGACTTCACCGGGTTGGACTGGCCGGAGGAGAGCGGTGTCCTGGCGCTCGGTGGCGAGCGGCGTTCGGCGCGGTTCGAGGCTGTCCCGCACGCAGTGGCGCCGGCGATACCGGACCCGCTGCCCGACCGGTTCGTGCTCTATTTCCTCACGCCGGCGGTGTTCGAGCAGGGCTGGTGTCCGCGGGACTGGAGCCGGTTCTTCGATGGGAGGGTGGAGCTGGTCGCTGCGGCGGTCGAACGGTACGAGACGATCGGCGGGTTCGACCTGGCACGAGGCACGGAGCGCCCAGCCTACCGCGCCGTCCCCGCCGGTAGTGCCTACTACTTCGTCACCCGCGGGAGGGCGCGACTGCGCCGCGCGGGTGACGTCCCGTGGGGCACGGTGAGCGACTGGGGTGATGCGATCGGGTTCGGAACAGTAGCGATCGGAGTGTGGTGAGATGGCTGAGGCGAGTGCTCTACTCTTCGCGTACTGCGAGACGCCGGTGCATGCCGGCACCGGCCGGGCCGTCGGTACGGTCGATTTGCCCATTCAGCGTGAGCGGATCACCGGCTTCCCGATCGTGCAAGCGTCGAGCGTCAAGGGCGTGCTCCGGGCGACTACGCAGACGAACGGCGCCGATGGGGAGCGGCATCGTGCGCTCTTCGGTCCGGATCGCCCGGAAGAAGCTTCCAGCCATGCCGGCGCGCTCCAGGTGACTGACCTGCAGGTCGTCCTCTTTCCTGTGCGCTCGCTGGCCGGCGTCTTCGCCTGGACGACCAGCCCGGCGGCGCTGGCGCGGTTGGGGCGCCTCGCTAAGCTGGCTGGTCTGGAGCCGCCGGTCGACGCGACGCGCTTCGCCAGCTTGCAGCCCGGTCAGTGCGCCGTCGCCAACGGTAGCGCGCTCCTGGCGCAGGCTGGTCAACAACTCGGCGTGGTGCTGGAGGAATACAGCTTCAATAACGCAGCCGAGTTAGCCGGGCTCGTTTCGGCACTGGCGGAATGGCTGGCTGCCCATGCCTTGCCGCAAGCCCCGGAGTACGCCTGGTGGCGCGAGAACCTGGCTGCGCACCTCTGCGTCCTGGCTGACGACGACTTCCGCGATTTCGTGCTGTACGCGACCGAGATCGAAACGCACGTGCGTCTGAAGGACGAAACCAAGACGGTCGCTGAGGGAGCGCTCTGGACGACGGAGGCGCTCCCGGCCGAGACGCTGCTCGTCGGCCTACTCGCTGCCACCCGCTCCCGCTACCAAGCAGTGGACGAGGACGGCAAGGCCTTGCTGCGGTGGCTGGTGGGCCGACTCGACGGACGGCGCGTCCGCCTCGGTGGTGACGAGACGACCGGTCGTGGCGCTGTCGTCCTCCGCGTCGCTCGCGTCTGAACGGAGGTGAGGGATGAGTCGACCCGCTGCACACCCGGAACCGCGCCAGCGCACGCTCGAGCAGCAACGCGCTGCTGCTGCCTGGCAGGACGTCGTCCGCGTGAAAGCGCAGAGCTTCGCGAGCGAGTACGGTCAGCTCGCCCGCGCGACGGCAGCGCTCGTCCAGCTCCACGGGCTCGGGCAGACGCTGGCCTTCCTGGTGTCGAAGCGACCGGACAAGCCGAACGACGTGAACGCCCACCTCCAGCTGGCGCGGAACCTCTCCCGCTGGGTCTCGAAGCAGGTGCTCGGGCAGGAACTCGACGACCTCCGGGAGTGGATCGTCCGCCAGGCGAGCGTGGCCGAGTACCGGCGCGCCACCCTCGAGGCGCTCGCGTACTTGACCTGGCTCAAGCGGTTCGCTGAGGCCGAATTGGTGAAGGAGTGAGCCGATGCGCGAGCGACCACGATCCGATCGGCCGCGTGACGACCACCGACCGCGCCCGAGCGGCGGGTCGGGGTCCCCGCCTCCACGCGGGAGGCCTGCTCGAGGTGCGCCGGAAGAGGCGCGCCGGCACCCCATCCTGCCCCGGGCGAGCGTCACGCTCTGGAACAGTGTGCGCCCAGCACGAGCCGGGGACGGTCAACGGGCGGTGCGCCTCGTCAACCCGGGGTTGATCTTCGACCGCTTCGCTCCGGAAGCGGCGGTCGTCGGTGACCGTACGGAGGAGACGCCGCGCCGCGCGTTTCTCCGCGAGGTCGGTGAGTTCGCCGAACAGCTCGGTAGGAGCGAGGTCGCCCGCGCGGTGCTCGCCCGCTGGGAGGCGATGGTGCGGGCGGCTGGTGCCGAGCCGTTCGCGCTGGAACTCGCGAGCCGCCTCGTCACCGGGCTCGGGGCGCACGGCCCCTTGGAGATCGGGTTCCGCTTCGACCGGCTCGGCTTCCCGATCCTCCCCGGCTCCGGTCTCAAGGGCGTGGCCCGCGCCTACGCGCATCTCGTGGAAGGGCGCGACGAGTCGGATCCCGACTTCCTCGCCGTCTTCGGACGTGCGCCGCAGGCGGCTGAGGCGCACGAGGTCGGATGCGCTGGGGCAGTCGTCTTCTTCGATGCCTACCCGGAGCCGGGCTGGCGCCTGGAGCTCGACGTGATGACGCCGCACTATCCTGACTACTACAGGGGGAAGGCGCCACCGACGCCCTGGCAGAACCCGAACCCGATCGTCTTCCTCACCGTCGCGGCCGGGACACGCTACCGCTTCGCCGTCGGGCTCCGCCAGGGAGTCGCTGACCCCGAGCGACGACTGCGTGATCTGGCCGTCAAATGGCTGCGCGCAGGACTCGCTCAACTCGGCTTCGGCGCCAAGACGACGAGCGGCTACGGTGTCTTCCGGAGAGTGGAGTCATGAGTACGCCCGTGCGGCGTGTCCTCGTCCTCAACGTCGGCAAGCCGATGAACGGGAGCGTCGCCGACCGGCCGGAGGCGTTCTCGCTCCGGGAGGCGCAGCCGGATTTCGTCGTCTTCGTCTGCTCCGAGCCAGCCGAGGCACACGAGGGAAGCGTCGGGTTCGTCGCCGAGTACGCGGCGCTCGCTGGACTCTCGCCGGAGCGGTACGAGGTCCTCGCCCTGCCCGACCCGGACGACCTCGTCCGCTGCTACGAAGCGCTGCTCGCTCGCTTCAGCGAGTTGCGCCAGCGCTTCCCGGCGGCTGAGCTCCTGGCCGACTACACCGCCGGTACGAAGTCGATGAGTGCTGCGCTCGTCCTGGCTGCGCTCGACAGCGAGGGGATCCACGAGGTCCAGCTGCGGCTGGTGCGTGGCGCGCGCGGGCGCCAGGCGACGGTGGTCCCCGGGACGGAGAGCTTCGCACCCGTCTCCGCGATCCACGACGTCCGGGCGCACCGCTTCGTCGCGCTGGCCCGCGCCGCGCTGGAGCGGTTCGACTACGCCGAGGCTGCGGCAGCGCTCGACCAAGCGATGCGCCGGGAGATTTCCCCCTCCCTGCGCACGCACCTCGAGCGTGCCCGCAACCTCTGTCGCGCCTTCGACGCCTGGGACCGGTACGAGCTCGGGGCTGCCCGGAGTCTGCTCGACCTGTACCGGCGCGACTGGTACGCCCAGCTGGCGGTGTTGGAGCAACTCAGCGGGGTGGTGGAAGCCTTTACGCCAGAGGGAGAGGGTGAACGCGTGCGGCTGGTGCGGCTCGACACGCTGCGCGACCCGTACGTCGCCGTCGAGGATGTCCTCTACAACGCTGAACGTCGCGCCGCCCAGGGACGCTACGACGACGCCCTCGCCCGCGTCTACCGGGCGTTGGAGCTGCTCGTCCAGCTGCGACTGTGGCTCGGCCACCGAGTCGATACCAGCGACGTCGATCTCACGCGCGTGCCCGAGGAGCGACGCCAGCCGCTCGCGCGACGGGCAGAGGAGAACGGTCGCGTCCGTATCGCTCTCCTGCAGGCGTGGGATCTCTTGGCGGCCTTCCCGGACGAGCCGTTGGCCGAGTGGTTGCGCGCCCAGCGCGCTCGGCTCCTGGCCTGGACACAGCACCGGAACCGGTCGCTCCTCGCTCACGGGTTCGCGCCGGTCACGCAAGCGACCTGGCGACGGGATGGGAGTATCGGTCTCGAACTCTGTCGCGCAGCCCTGCAGACGTTGGCGGAGCGGCGGGTGCGTCGCCCGATGCGGCACGAGCAACTGCCGCGCAGCGAACTCGTGGCACACCTCGGATGAAACAGTGCTGACCGCGCCCGCACGACGAGCGGCCTGGACAGCGTCGACCGGACGTGCGCGGGCCCATACACGCTGGCGCACCGGGCGGCCTCCCGCTCGCCGCCTCGGTGTGCTCCGCCTCGCTGGCGTCGCCTCACTGGGACGGGCTGTCGTCTGACTCTGCGTGGTCGCGCCGCGTGTGCTCGGCTCCCCGCTCCGACGCTGCACCCTGGGCTGCCCGCCCCTCCCGGCGTTCCTGCCCGTGCCTGTCCCGCTCCGCCTGTCGCTCGCTTCCCTCCGCTCCTGCCCGCGTGGACGACCGCGCACTCCGCAGCGTCCCTGTGACCCACCGTGTGACTGCTCGCACCTGTCGTTCGTTTTCTCATATGGAGAACGAGCGAGTGCGGGAGGGGTCAGCGGATGGAGCGGCTGGCCTGCCGCGTGGTCGCGGCATTGGTCCTCTGCAGCCTGTTGGTACCGTCCACTCGAGTGCATGCTGACGGCGCGCCGACCGTCGTCTACTTTTCGGCCACCGGGCACCACCTGGCCGAGCCTTTCCTCAGCTTCTGGCGCCAGCACGGTGGAGTGCGCATCTTCGGGTATCCGCTGAGCGAGGCGCACGACCGGGAGGGCTTGCTCGTCCAGTACTTCGAACGTGCCCGGATGGAGGCGCCGCTCGGTTGCGCTGGGGTGCGGGAGTGTCCCGTGCAGCTGACCCGTGTCGGCGCGCTGCTCGCTGCGGGGCGGAGCGAACCAGCCTTCGCGCCCCTCGTCCTCGATCCACCACCAGCCGCGACGCCCCTCCGGCGCTACTTTCCCGAGACCGGACACACGCTCGCCTACGGCTTTCTCCGTTTCTGGCTCCGCAACGGCGGGCTGACGGTCTTCGGCTATCCCATCTCGGAAGAACTCAGCGAGGTCGATCCCGCCACCGGTCAGACGGTGACGGTGCAGTACTTCGAGCGTGCTCGTTTCGAGTGGCACCCTGAGGCAGTGGGCACGCTGTGGGAGGTCCAGTTGACGCGGCTCGGTGCCGAACTCGCCGCGCGCGACGGTGTCGATACCGCACCCGTCCCGCGCCGGAACGGCGTTCCGGAGTACGATCCTGCCCTCTTCCCCCGCGCCTTCCGCCTCCCCGTCCTCATGTACCACGACATCGGGGAACCGGCGGCGCGGTACCGTATCCCGCTGTGGCGTCTCGAGCAGCAACTCGACTGGCTCCTCGCCAACGGGTACGTCACGATCTCGCTCGCCCAGGCCTACGAAGCCTTGCTCGCCGATGGTCCCTTACCCGAGCGAGCCGTCGTCCTCACCTTCGACGACGGCAGGCCCAGCCAGATGGCGGCGGCCCGCGCCTTGGCAGCCCGCAATATGACAGCGACTTTCTTCGTCCTGCCTGGTCGCAGCGGGCTCGGCCCCGAACAGTTGCGGGAACTGCGCTCCATGGGGCACGAGATCGGTTCCCACTCCATGACGCACCGCGCCATGACCCGCTTGCCGGACGGAGCAGTCCGGTGGGAGGCGGAAGCGAGTCGCCAAGAACTGGAGCGCTGGATCGGTGCGCCGGTCGCCTTCTTCGCTTATCCCGGCGGGGACTGGAACGGGCGCGTCGCAGCGATCGTAGCGTCGTGCGGCTACCAGGGTGCGTTGGCGGCCTGGGGCGGGACACAGTGGACGCGGGAGAAGCGCTGGGCCGAACCGCGTATCGAGATCGGCGGTACCGTCTCGCTCGAGACGTTCGCCTGGTACGTCACGAGCTTCTGAGGCCTCGCCGGAGGACGCCGCCGACAGAGACCGACCGGGCCACAGCGTCGTGGCCCGGTCGGCCCCCAGCCCGTCCCGCTCCCTCTGGTGTGCGGACCGGCACGGGTGCCGGTATTCAGCTGGAGCGTTGCTTCGCCCGTCGGCGCTCGAGGAAGCTCTGGATCGCGCCCTGTGCCTCCGGCGTGGAGAAGACGCGCAGGAACAGCTCGCGTTCGAAGAGCAGCGCCGCATCGAGCGGCATCTCCAGCCCGTGGACGATCGCCGCCTTGGCGGCCCGCACGGCGGCCGGTGAGTGCTGCGCGATCTGCCGGGCGAGTTCCAGCGCGCGCTCCAGGTACTCCTCCGGCGCGGTCACCAGGTTGACGAGGCCCAACCGCTCGGCCTCCTCGGCTGAGAACTCCCGCCCGGTCAGGACGAGCTCCATCGCCCGGTATTTCCCGAAACGCCGGGCGAGGAGCTGCGTCCCTCCCGCTCCGGGGATGAGCCCGATCTTGATCTCGGGCGCGGCGAAGCGCGCTGTCTGTGCGGCCACCACGATGTCGCAGGCGAGCGTCAGCTCGAGCCCACCCCCGAAGACGATTCCGGCCACTGCCGCGATGAGCGGCTTGGGGAAACGCCGGATGACGTCCCACTGCGGGAGGTCGGAGCACGACGTCGCCAGTTCTTCCACCGTCACGTTGGCGAAACCGTCGATGTCGGCACCAGCCGAGAAGGCGCGTTCGTTCCCCGTCAGGACGACGACCCGCACCGCCTCGTCGACCCGGGCCTCCTCGAGGGCCGCGCAAAGCTCTTCCAGCATCGGCGCGTCGATCGCGTTGAGTTTCTCCGGGCGGTTGAGCCGGAGCAGCAGGACACCGTCCTTGAGTTCCTTGACGATCCGCTCCATCTCGCTTCCCTTCCCCTCACCTCACCGACGCGGAGCTGCCAGCGCCTGCAACACTTCCCCGGCTCGCGTGCGCAGTTCGGCCTGCTGGAGGAGTTCCAGCAGCGTGGCGCGCTCCGCGGCGAGGAGGTCGTCGAGCGTCCCCGCGCGGCGCAGCGCCCGCGCTACTGCCTCGACGACGGCGCGGGCCATCGGTTCCAGCTCCGCCAGCCGTGGTCCAGCCGCCAACGTCTCGCCAGCCTCGCTCAGCGCCTCGCCGAGCGCGAACGGACGAGCCGGGACACCGCGGGCCAGGGCCCGTGCCAGCCCGGCAGCTGCGTCGAGCAGGCCGTCGCGGTCGGCTGTCACCGACCAGCGGTCGCCGAGCAGTCCCAGTGCGCCGGCCCGCGCAGCCGAATCGACCTGCTCGGCAGCGAGGAGCGCGGTCAGCGCACTCGCCACACCCAGCTCGGCCCGCACGGGCGTCGCGAGGTGGCGCGCCCGCATCTCGCTGCGCACCCGTAGCGCCGTGGCAGCGCCGAACGGGAGGAGTCCTGCCGTCACGCCTGGATATCCGGTCGCGGCCGTGAGGTACGCCACGGCGGCGTCGCTCCAGAGCGCGAGAGTCGTAGCCGCACCCCGCGCCTCGCCGTCCAAGACGGTGACCACCGGGACCGGTGCCGCGACGAGTGCACGCAGTGCCGCTTCGAGCCGCCCGAGAGAGGTCTCGAGGTCGCTTCCGCTGCCACGCGCTGCCAGCTCGAGCAATTCCCCGTACGGGTAGCCGAGCCCCTCGAACGCGGGGACGAGGATGAGCGCGCTCGGCCAGCGTTGCAGCGCGTGCTCCAACGTCTCCGGGAGTGTGGCCAGCGAGCGCAGGCGCAGCGCCAGCACCCCGTCACCGAGGTCGCGCACCCCCTCGCGGTCGAGCGCCTCGCGCGTGCGGATCTGGACCGTACGCGGCGTCGAGGGCAGCTGTGCCTCCGGAACCAGGTCACCGCTGGCCGGATCGAGCACGTGCCCGTTCACGAAGAAGCCGCCGCGGCGTTCGGCCAGGTCGAGGAGTTCGGGGGCAGGCATACCTGCTTCGGCGACCAACTGGCGCACGCGCGCTGTGCCGAGGAACTGCATCTGCGCGTAGGGCCCAGCCGCCCAGCCGAATCCCCACTCCAGTGCCCGATCCACGCTCGCGATGTCGCGTGCTGCATCGGCCGTGCGCAGGAGGACGTACCCGAAGGTGCGACCCAACAGCTGCCGCACGTAGTCGCCGTACGGTGCGGGAAGCTCGAGCGCGCCGAGCAGGCGCTGCGGGAACGGCTGGCGGAGCAGCTCCTCGAGCCCCGGGATCGCGGCTGGACGTGCCGGACGATCGCTGCGCAGCGAGGGGTCATAGGTGAGCTGCTGGTCGCCCTCGCGGCGGAAAATCCCTCCGCCCGTCTTGTCGCCGAGCCGCTTCGCCTCGTAGAGCTCGAGGATCCAGTCCGGCACCGCGTAGTCGTCGCCGGTCGATTCCTGTAAGCTGCGTGTCCCGAGGACGAGGATGTCCAACCCGGTCAGGTCGATGGTGCGGAAGGTCGCCGAGCGCGGACGACCGAGCAGCGGGCCGGTCAGTGCGTCGACGTCTTCCGGGGCGAGCCCCAGTTCTCCAGTGAGCCGGACGGCATGGACCAGGGCGTAGATCCCGAAGCGGTTGGCGACGAACCCCGGCGTGTCGCGCACGAGCAGCACTCGGCGTCCAAGCCGCTGCTCGAGGAAGCGTACGAACCCGCGGAAGCGCTCCGTCTCCCCCTCCGGAAATGCCGTCACCTCGCAGAGGAGCAACGCGCGCGGTGGGTTGAAGAAGTGCGTGACGAAGAAGCGCTCGCGCCAGCCCGGCAAGTCCTCCGGCAGGAGTTGCTGCAGCGTGAAGGTCGAGGTATTGGTCGTCACGATCGTCTGCGGCGGGAGCACGTCGTGCAGGCGCCGGAAGAGATGGCGCTTCGCCTCGCGGTCCTCGATGATCGCTTCCAGCACCCACTCGCAAGAGGCGAGGAGCCCAAGGTCATCGTCGACGTTCCCGACCCGTACGCGCTCGACGGTGGCCGGATCGAGAAAGGCTCGCTGCTTGGCCGCACGCTCGAGCCCGCGGCGAGCGGGCCCAGCTGGCTCGTCCTGTCCCTTGACGTCGAGCAATACCACCTCCAGACCCGCCGAAGCCGCGAGTGCGGCGACGGCCGCACCCATCGACCCGGCGCCGAGGACACCGATGCGCTGGATCACTTGCTCTCCTCCCACTTCCAGTCGCGGTACCGCTCGCGGAGCACCGCCTTGGCGAGCTTACCGGTCGACGTCTTCGGCAACTGGTCGACGAAGACGAACGCGTCCGGCACCCACCAGCGGACGAACCGCTCCCGCAAGTATTCTTTCAGCTCCTCCGCGGTAACCGACTGTCCTTCGCGCAGCACGACGACGGCGATCGGGCGCTCCTGCCAGCGCTCGTGCGGCACACCGATCACCGCGGCCTCCTCGATCGCTGGGTGACTCATCAACGCGTTCTCGAGCTCGATCGTGCTGATCCATTCGCCGCCGGACTTGATGACGTCCTTCAACCGGTCGACCAGCTTGACGTACCCTTCCGCGTCGATGACGGCGACGTCACCGGTGCGCAGCCAGCCGTCGACGAACGAATCCGGACTCTCGTTCCGGTAGTAGGCGTCGGCGATCCAGGCACCGCGTACGAGCAGCTCTCCCATTGTCTGCCCGTCCCACGGCGCTTCCTTGCCGTCGAACGTGAGCACCTTGGCTTCGACGAACGGTGCCGGCATCCCCTGCTTGAGGAGCCACTGGATCCGCTCCTCGGGCGGAACGTCGTCGAGCTTCACGTGTGCCTGCAAGCCCAGGAGCACCTCGCTCATCCCCCAGCCGTGGATCACCGTCACGCCGAACGATTGCCAGCGTCGGATCAACGCCTCCGGCGCGGCGCTACCGCCGAGGATCAGGCGCAGGCGCGGCGAAAAGGTCCAGCGCCCCGGATACTTTTCCACCAGGTTGGCCGCGTCGTGCCAGACGGTCGGTACGCCGGCCACGAAGGTTCCCTGCTCGTCCGAGAGGAGGTTCAAGAGGTCGACCGGCTGCGGGTGCGGACCTGGCAAGACCAGTTTGGCGCCGACGACCAGCCCGGCGTAAGGCAGTGCCCAGCCTGCCACGTGGAAGAGCGGGACGGAGACCACGATCGAGTCGTCCTTGCTCACGTAGTAGGTGATCGTCGAGGTCAGTGCCAGCGCGGCTAAGGCCAGCTGGGCGTGGACATAGAGCACGCCCTTCGGCCGCCCCGTCGTCCCCGAGGTATAGAGGAGGAACGCCGGCGTATCCCAATGCACGTCGGCGAGCGCACTCCGGTCCGGCGCGTGCTCCCGGATGAGCTGGTCGTACGACAGAGCTCCGGGAACCTTCGAGGCGTCACCGATGACGATGACGTGTTGGAACGGTGCGCGGTCGCGGAACCCCTCGTAGAGCGGCAGGAGCGATTCTTCGACGATCAGTACCTTGTCCTCGGCGTGGTTGGCGATGTAGGCCAGGTCGTTCGGGTGCAGGCGCAAGTTCAGCGTGTGGATGACCGCCCCGATATTGGGGATCGCCAAGTAGGCGACGAGATGCGGCCAGGTGTTCCACAGCAGGGTCGCGACCCGGTCGCCCGTACCGACACCCAACTGCTTGAGCGCGTTGGCCAGCCGCAACGACTCCTCAGCTAACTGCGCGTATCGGAAGCGCCGGACTTGACCTTCCCCGACCCGCTCGACGATCTCGGACCGGGGAAAATAGCATTGCGTCCGGAGCAGCACGTGTCGAATGGTCAGCGTATCGAGGTTCATGCTGTGCGTCCCTCCCGCCTCGCTGGCCGTCTCCTGCTCCTGCCAGCACGCCCGTTTCGAGCCGGACGATTCAACTCTCTTCGGGATCGTGTCGCGTGTGGCCGGATCGGGCATAGTTTGTTCATGCATAAAATAGCTGTGTACTTCCGCTCCGTCAACCCACCTTGTTCTCACTGGCCGAACGTTCCGCACGCTGCTCGTGCGGCGCAATCGACTTTGCTGCGCGACGAGGGAGTCGCTGTTCCGCTCGAGCCGCTAGAGCCCTCCCGTGCCAATTTCCTGCTAGCCCAGGTCGTCATTCTTGAGTCGCCCTCAACTTCGTGCTAAAGTCACGGTGGTGTGTCTTGCCTTGTCGCTGCGAGCGCATCGCAGCGGGTTTCGGTCTGGGGCTGCACGTGCGCCATGGAGAGTGGTCGAGAAGACCGTGCCGAGCGCGAGCGTCCCGGGCGATGAGCGGGCCGACGGATAGTTCGAGGAGGTCCGAACGGTGACGAGCCGACGACGGATCGAGGTTATCGACATCCATGTCCACGTGCGGACAGGCGACCACGCCAAGGTGTGGGAACGCGACCGGTACGTGCCAGCCAACCCGGAAGGTTTCAGCGACCACCCGGACGCGATGGCCGACATGTACCGCGAGCTCAACGCCATGGCGGTGATCTTCGATATCGACGACGAGACGCGCACTGGCTTGAAGGCCTCCAACGAGGAGGTCGCCCAGTGGGTCGCCAAGCACCCTGACGTCTTCATCGGCTTCGGCTCGGTCGACCCGTGGAAGGGAAAGGCGGCCATCCAGGAGGTCGAGCGCTGCGCCGACCTCGGCCTCAAGGGGATCAAGTTCCATCCGGCCGTGCAGGACTTCGCCCCCAACGATCCGCGCTTCTTCCCGCTCTGGGAGACCTGTGCCCGGCTGGGCCTAGCCGTCCTCTTCCACAGCGGCACGACCATGGCTGGCGCTGGCCAACCGGGGGGTGCGGGGATCCGCCTCGAGTACGGCCGTCCTATCCCTTACATCGACGACATCGCGGCGCGCTTTCCCGAGCTGCGCATCATCATGGCGCACCCGGCCTGGCCTTGGCACGAGGAACAGTTGGCCATCCTCCGCCACAAGCCGAACGTCTACATGGACCTCTCGGGCTGGGCCCCCAAGTACATCCCGGAGAGCGTCATCCGCTACGCGAACTCGCTCGTCCAGGACAAGGTCTTCTTCGGCTCCGACTTCCCCATGCTCTCGCCCCACCGCTGGCTCCGCGAGTTCGCCGAGTTGCCCATCAAGGACACCGTCCGACCGAAGATCCTGCGCGACAACGCCGCTCGCTTTCTCGGCCTGACGCACCTGTTGGAGGAGAGCGAGGCAGCGAGCGAGGCGCGCTGAACGGTCCCGTGGACTGCGCTCTCTCGGGCCGGTACGCGGTGTCCTCGAAAACCTTCCGCTGCCTCGGTCCGCTGTGGTATCCTCAGTCCGTCACGCGGCGATGAGGCTCGCCGGGTGGGGTCTCCCACCGAACCGCCGGACGTCGGCTGATAGCCTCTGCGTTCTCGGACTTGCGGGACGCAGAGGCTTCGCTGTCTTGGGGGCAGACGCGGTGCGTACGACGAGGTGGCTGGTCCTGCTCGACCGTATCCAGCGCTGGCGTGGGGAGAGCGCCCCTGCTCGTTCCGACCGCTATCTTCTCGCCACGCTCGAGGAGGCGTTCGCCGAGCCGGGCTGTCCGCTCTGCCGGCTCCTCGCGCACAAGGAACGGCGGAGCCTCGAGGCGCTGCTCTGGGAGCAAGTGAACGATCCCCTCACCGCCGAGCGGATCGCTCGTGCGCGCGGTTTCTGCTGGGAGCACACCTGGGCGCTCGTCCCGGCCGGCGCGGCGGTCCACAGCCACCTCGGTGTGGCGATCGTCGTGGAACGCGTGCTCCGTCAGGCGTTCCAGGCCTGGAGCACCGGTGCACTCGCCCGCTGGTGGACGCCGCAGGAGCCGTGCCCGATCTGCGTCTGGCTCGCTGACGCCGAAGTGACGCTCCTGGAAGCCACGGCCGCGCTGCTGCGACGGGACCCGACCTTCCTCACCGCCCGACCGGGGCTCCTCTGTCGGCCGCATGCCACCGCGCTCGCCGCATCCCGCGCCGGAGTCTCGCTCGCCGAATGGGAGGAGCGAGCGGCCCGCGAACTGCCCGGCTGGTCGTACCGGGAACGCCTGGCGCACGAGGTCGGGCGCTGTCCCTGGTTCCTGCCGTACCCCGGAGTCGTTCCGGAAACCTGTCCCGCTTGTCTTGCCGAACCACCGCGGCCGGGCCGGTTGTGGGCCTGGCTGGGTGAGGCGTTCGACCGCTCGGCCCAGATGCCGGCGCGCTGGGCGGTCGCCTGCCTCGGCCACGCGCTGGCCGATGGTCGGTCGCCGGCTGTGGACGACTTGGCAGCGCTGGTCGGCGACCTCGCCGCCTTCGTGCGGGCCGCCGACTACCGGTTCCGCGGCCAGCTCACCGAGGAGCAACGGGCGAGTTGGTTGCGCGCTCTCGCGCGGCTAGTGGGGACGGTACCGGCGGTCGGTGTCCACGAACGAGTGCAGACGGTAGCAGTGTTAGGATTCGATCGCCTCGCTGTCGATGACAGGAGCGTGCGGTGATCGAGCGGATCGACCCCTTCGACCGAGCACTCATCGTGGGGCTCGAACATCCGCGCCCGGACGTGGCGGAGGTCTGTGCCACCGTCCTCGGTCGCCGGCGGACACGCGCCGCTGTGCCCGCCCTGATCGCTGTCCTGCGCCAGCGCCCACTCGACCACGCTGTGCAAGCGGCAGCGGCCGCAGCGCTCGGCCGGATCGGTGACCCGGTCGCCTGGGACGCGCTGGTCGAGGCTGCCTGCTCCGGCGCCGTCGTCGTGCGACGAGCGGCGCTCTGCGCGCTCGTCCGCATCGATCCCGCCCGTGCCCGCCCTCTCCTCGCGGAGCGTGCCCGCGCGGAGACGGCGAGCGGTGTGCGGGCGCTCATCGCGCAGCTTCTGGCTGGAAAGGGGTACGCCGATGACGATGCCCGAACTCCCGACGGTCGAGCGCCTCACTGAGGAACGGGCCGAAGCGCTCCGGTCGCTGCTGGTCCGTATCCGCGACGCGGTCGAGCGCGTCATCGTCGGCAAACGCGACGTCGTGGAACTCCTGCTCGTCGCCGTCCTCTCCGGCGGGCACGTCCTGATCGAGGACGTGCCCGGTATCGGCAAGACCAAGTTGGCTCGATCGTTCTGTCAAGCTATCTGCGGCACGTTCCGTCGCATTCAGTTCACCCCCGATCTCCTTCCGGCCGACGTGACCGGCTCGTTGGTCTACGAGTCAGCGCGCGGGACGTTCGTCTTCCACCCCGGTCCGGTCTTCGCCAACGTGGTCCTCGCCGACGAGATCAACCGCGGGACGCCGCGGACGCAGTCGGCGCTGCTGGAAGCGATGGAGGAGCGTCAGGTCACGGTGGAACGTCAGAGTTACCGGCTCCCCGAACCGTTCCTGGTCATCGCGACCCAGAACCCGATCGAGCTCGAGGGGACGTTCCCCTTGCCGGAAGCGCAGCTCGACCGCTTCGCCATGCGCCTCCGTATCGGGTATCCAGCGCCGGAGGAGGAAGCAGGCGTCGTCCGCCGCTTCCTCGGCGGCGACCCGCTGCTCGAACTCGCAGCGGTGACGCATCCGGAGGAGCTCGTCGCAGCCATCGCCGACGTCCGCCGGGTGTTCCTCGGGCAGGCGACCTTGGACTACCTCGTCGCACTGGTGCGGCGGACCCGCGAGCACGAGGAAGTGGAGCTGGGCGCGAGCCCGCGCGCGACGCTCGCGCTCGCTCGTGCCGCGCAGGCTGCTGCCGTCCTGGCTGGTCGGACCTTCGTGGTCCCGGACGACATCCGCGCCGTCGCGCTCCCCGTGCTGGCCCACCGGCTCAAGCTGACGGCGCGGGCCGAGCTCCATGGCACGACGGCGGAAGCTGTCCTCCAGTCGATCCTCGACGAGGTACCGGTACCGGTCGAACCGGTCGAGGAGGTATAGCCGTGGAGCGCGCGCCGACAGCGCTCCCGGTCGAGCGCGAGGAACTCCTGCCGACCGGCCTCGTCGTGTCCCTCCTCATCGGGCTGGGCGCGGTGGCGCTCAGCCGTCCGGTGCTGGCGTTCGTGGCCTGTACCCTCGCGCTCGTCTGTGCAGTCGGCTTGCTCTGGCTGCGCTTCGGTCTCGCCCGCGTGCGCTACGGCCGTGTCCTACAGCCCACGCACGTCTTCCCAGGTGAACCGGTCACGCTCGAGCTGGTGCTCGAGAACGCGAAGCTGCTCCCGCTCCCGTGGATCGAAGTGCAGGACGAGTTTCCGGCGCATCTCGTGGTGGAGGGCGTGCAACTCGAGCGTACGCCGAGGTTCGACCGCCGTCTCCTCCGGACGCTCTTCAGCGTGGGCGCACGGGAGCGCGTGCGCCGTCGGTACCAGGTACGGGCGCTCCGCCGCGGCCTGTACCGCTTCGGCCCGGCGACGCTGGTCACCGGTGATCCCTTCGGCTTGGCGCGCACCCGGCGCGACTGGGCGTGGCCGAACGATCTCGTCGTCTACCCGGCGTTGCGCCCCTTGGCATCGTTCGGGTTACCGGCCGAGCACCCGCTCGGCGAGGCGACGCCGCTGCGACCGCTCCTGGAAGACCCGCTCCAGGTACGGGGTGTCCGTCCCTATCAGCCGGGCGATCCGCCGCGTCGGATCCACTGGCGCGCGACGGCACGGACCGGTGAGCTCCAGGTGCGTGTCCTGGAGCGCCGGGCCAGCCCGACTGTCGCCCTTTTCCTCGACGTCAACACCTTCGAGTACTTCTGGGAAGGGGTTCGGCCGCACGACCTGGAGTGGGCCATTTCCCTCTGCGCCTCGCTCGCCGACTGGGGACTGGACGCCGGGTACCAGGTCGGGCTCTGGGTCAACGCACCGCTGGTCGGTGGCGAGCGCTTCATCCGTATCCTGCCGTCGTCCCACCCTCGCCAGCTGCAGCGCATCCTGGAAGCGCTCGCGCTCTTGGTCCCGCACACCGGCTACCGCATCGAGACGCTGCTGCGTGCCGAGCTTCGGGTGCTGCCGCAGGGCGCCACCATCGTCCTCGTGACCGCCCAGATGACCGACCCCCTGCGCCGGACGCTCCTCGCGTTGCAGCGGCAGGGCTACGCGGTCGCCCTCGTCGCGGTCGGTGTCCCAGCTGGCCTGTCCCCGCGACGGGGCCTGGCAGTCTACGAACTAGGAGTCGCCGATGCGCCGGTCACGTGATCCTTTGGCCCTCGCGCTTCCGCTCGCTGCGGCGCTGGCCGAAGCTCTGGCCGTCCTCCCGTGGATCCGTTGGCTCGCTGTCGTCCTCGGCGGAGATCCGGTGCGGGCTCCGAGCTGGCTCGCGGTCGCAGGGACGGGGCTCGTCGCCTTCGCGTGGGGGCGCTGGCTCGTCCGGCGCGACACCGATCCTGCCCTGGCTCGTCTCGCCAGTGTTGCCGCCTGGCTGGTCTGGCTGCTCCTCTGGTGGAGCGTGCGCCAGCGCGACCCCCACGGTCCACTCCACGCGGTGGTGGCTGCGCTCGCTGCCGAGGCCAGTCTCCTCGGCCTGGCCGTGCTCAGCGCGCTCGCCTGGTGGCGCGGGCTCTCGCTCGCCAGCGAGCCGCGTCCCTTCCAGGGTGCGTATCTACGCTGGGTGGTGGTGCGGGACGTCGCGTTCCTGGTCGCTGTCGTCTCGGTGGCAGCGCTGGGCGGAGGTCCGGGGGCGGCAGTGGTCTGGGCGACGCTCCGCTGGAGCGTGCCGCTCTGGCTCGCTCTCCGCCTGCTCGTCGCCGCGCTGGTTCAAGCCGAGGCGCTCACCCTCGCTGCCCCGAGCCGGGTCGCGGCTCGACGCGTCCTGGCTCAAGCGGTCGTCGTCACGCTGGCCGTCTTCACGGCCGGTGCGCTCCTGAGCGCACTCGCCGGCCCGGCGGTCTGGCACGGGCTGGCTGCACCGGTGACCTGGCTCTTCACGCTGGTCGTCGCGGTGGTCGTCACCCTCACGGTCGCGCTCGTGCTCCTCGTCTGGTTCGTCCTGCGCGTGCTGGTCTGGCTCTTCCGTCAGCTCGGGGACCGGCCGGCGCCGGAGCCGCCGCCGAGCCTGCCCAGCCTGCCCGAGCTCCTCCGCTGGCGCGAGAGCGTGGCGGCGCTCGCACTCCCCGACTGGCTCTGGCAGCTCCTCGCTGCGCTGCTCGCCGCGCTGCTGCTCGCGCTGCTGGCCCGCTGGATCGCTGCCGCCTGGCGTCGGCTCCGCACCGAGACCCACATCCCTGCCGGCAGCGAGGTGCGCGAGCGCGTGAGCGGAGAGAGCCTGGCTCTCCAGCTACCCCGCCTGCGCTGGCGGTTCCCCGGCGCGCGTTTCCCGCCGCGCCCCCAGCCGCCGGTCGACGTGCGTAGTGCCTACCGCGCGGTCCTCCTGCTCCTCGCTCGGCACGGGCTCCGCCGGCAGCCGAGCGAGACGCCGCTCCAGTTCCTGCAGCGCGTCGCAGCCTCGATGCCGGCGGCCGCCCGTGCCCTCCACGACCTGACCGAGCGCTACCTGCGCGCCCGGTACGGCGAGCGGGAGACGCCGGACGACCGCGCAGCAGCGCTGGCCGATTGGGCAGACCTCGCGCAGCAACTTGCCCCTGACAGACGAGAACGTTAGCGGCCGACCGCGTCGAGCGCCGCCGTGAGGTCGTGCGCGAGGTCGTCCGGGTGCTCGAGGCCGACCGAGAGGCGCAAGAGACCGTCGTCGATACCGAGCGTGGCCCGCTCCGCGCGGCTGAGCGCCCGGTGCGAGGTCGTCGCGGGATGGACGACTGTCGTCACCGTCCCGCCGAGCGTCTCGGCGAACCGCACCACACGCAGCTGGCGGAGGAACCGTGCCACCGCCCCGGTGCCCCCGGCGAGCGAGAACGACACGACGGCGCCGAAGCCACGCTGCCAGAGTCGCTGCGCCAGCTGATGCTCCGGATGCGACGGCAGACCAGGATAGGAGACCGACGCCACGGCCGGATGCGCTGCCAGGCGTTCGGCCAGGGAGCGCGCGCTCGCACTGCTCTGAGTCATCCGGGCAGGCAGCGTGGCCAACCCGCGCAGCGTCAGCCAAGCGTCCAGCGCGCCGCCGCGTCCCCCGAAGCGGACCACTTGCCGGCGGATCGGCTCGAGGAGTTCGGCGCGGCCGAGCACCGCACCGCCGCTGGCGTCGTGGTGCCCGGCGATGAACTTGGTCGTCGAGTGCACCACCAGGTCGGCTCCCCAGGCGAGCGGACAGCAGTGCCAGGGCGTGGCGAAGGTATTGTCCACGACCAGGAGCGCGCCCCGGGCGTGCACCAGCGCGGCCAGCCGCGCCAGGTCGCGCACGCGCAGTGTCGGGTTGGTCACGGTGTCCACCCAGAGGAGCTGAGCGGGGCGAGCCAAGGCCGCCTCCACGGCCGCGAGGTCGCCGCAGTCGACGAAGTCGACCGCCACGCCCAAGCGCTCCAGATCGAGTTCGGCCAGGAGCCGGGTGCCGCGGTAGACGTGGGTGTCGATAACCGCGCGCCGACCGGGAGCGAGCAGGGCGAACAGCGTGGCCGCGATCGCCGCCATGCCGCTGGCCGTGACGACGGCCGCCTCCGCCCCTTCCAGCGTCGCCAGGGCCTGCTCCAGTTGCTCATGGTTGGGCAGGCCATAGCGTGCGTAGACGAAGCCCGGCTGCTCGCCGGCTAGGATCGCCTCCATCGTCTCCAGGTCAGGGTAGGCGAAGGCGGCGGTCTGCCAGAGCGGTGGTGCCAGCGGCGCCGTCACCGAGGGGGTGGGGCGCAGGCCGGCCTGTACGCACGTCGTTTCCGGCTGCGGGCGCGGGTGAGCCTCCGCGCGGGCGTCGTGAGCCATGGTCACCCCCCTTCGTGCCTCTGTCTTCCCGACTCGATGATGGCGCAACCAGGGGCAGGGTGCGGATCGCGCCTGAGGGCAGTGCCCGCACGCGGTGCGCTGGCTACGAGCCGGTGCGCGGCAGCTCGACCTTTACTACGCGCCAGTAGTGCGCTGGCGACGTTCGAGGAAGAGACACAGTGCGCTCACGGACAGGAGCGCCAGCCAGCTGGAGCGCAGCGGCCAGGGGAGGGCGAGGTCCGGGATCGGCGCAGCGAAGACGGGCGTGCCGAGGAGGATCCAACGTTCGAGCACCAGGCGGAGCGGCCAGGCTGCCCACCCCACGAGGGCGGCCGCGATCGCCCGATGCCAGGCTGAAGCCGCCCCGCTCAGGAACGACCAGGCAGTCCAGCTGGCGAGCGCAGCATTTCCGATCCACCAGAACACCAGTTCCCCCACGGGGACTGGCGCCTCGGGGATGAGCCAGGTCGGAGGACCGGCGAGGAGCCAAACAGCCCAGGCCCACAGTCCACCCGATCAGACGAGGACGAGCCCGCCGAGGACTGGGCGAACCCATCGGATGAAGGCCGACGACCCTCGGCGCACAGCCGAGAGGCTGCAGCGGGGAACTCGGAGTCGGTGCTGCGTCCCGGCACTCATCCGTCACCACCCGGCACTCATCCGTCACCACCCGGCACCGTCACTGGTACCACCCCGCTGTTCCCGCGGGCGCCCCACTCGAGCAGGAGGACGCAGGGTGTTGACGCCGTATGCTGGAGCAGGAACCGCGTCACGAGCTGTCGCTCGACACGCTCCCACCGCTGCGCTGCTGGATCGATCACAGTAGTCGGGCACTGCTCGTTCCTGAGACGGAGGACGACGTCCTCGAGCGGCTCGCGCCCCGGGTTCTGCCCGAGCACGTGCACCGTGAACCGGTCCCCAGCACCGGTGCGCTGGCGAGCGACGACCGCGAGGAGGTCGAGCCGGGCAGGCCCGCGCCGGGCGAGCTCGACACCGGACGCAGGCGAGACGACGAGCCGCTGGACGCGGACAGCGCCACGGCGCTCGATATGGAGCCGGAGCGGCGCACTCCCCGGGACTTGCCAGTCGTCTGGGACGAGATTGTGTACCGCGATCGTCAGGGCGGGGCCCAGTACGAGACCGCGCCGCAACCCACGGAAGCGGTCGAGCGTGTCCCACTCCGGGTAGCCACCGGTGGCGGTCACGTGCCAGCGCAGCCGCAGGAGCGTCGCACTGGCCCCAGCACGTTCGTCCCAGAGCGAGAGCTCGCCGGGCGGGCTCGCTGGATCGAGCTCGATCTGATAGACGAGGGCGACAGAGACGGACCACCGCTCTCCGGGCGGAAGCGTTACGGTGGCGAGCTCGTATGCGCCGTCAGCCGGGTCGGTCAAGTCCAGGCCGCCGGCTCCCAGGTGTGCGAGCGACCAGAAGCCGGCGTGCGGCGGCTGGCCGGTCATGAGTGAGGGTGTCACGAGCAGGATGCTCACCACCAGGGCGAGTGCTCCCAGGCAGAGGCCGAGGAGAGCGTCACGCGCGAGCGGCCTGGCCAGGAGCCGACCGGAGCGACTCATGCTGCCCGGCTCCTGGCTGCGGACGTCCCACGACGCGCGATGAGGAGCAACGCGGCCAGCAGGGTACACTCGTACAGGACGAGGTGGGGGTTCACGAAGAACGGTGGCCCGTAGATCGACCAGAGCCGTTCGGCGAGCCGCGCCGTACGCAGCTCACCGACGGCCGTACCGTCGTACAACCAGAAGCCCAGGTGGTAGAGCCGAGGCGCGAGAAAGCCCAGGAGTGCGAGCCACAGCGGCCAGCCGACCGGCCCCCGCTGCGGCGGAGAGTAATGCCTCCGACCAGGAAGACGAGCGCGTAGAACGCGTTGCGCACTGCGTAGACACGCATGTCGAAGCGTTCCTCGGGATAGTCGGTGAGGAACCACCAGAAGGCGAACCAGCCAGCTAACCCGACGAGCACGATACCCCCAGCGATGAAGCCGAGCGCGAGGATCGTCCGCAAGCTCCGCGCCGTCGTCATCCCTCAGCATATGCACCGACTCGACTTATCAATCGCTCGAGATGCGCCCTACCGGCTTCGTCCTCCTCCCATTGCACTGCTGAAGGGATAACGACGATCGTCGCGTAGCCGTTGTTGAGGACGTAGCGATTGCCTTCCGAGCGGCCACTGGGCCATCCGTCTTGGTTCGCTGTCCAAAAGGCGTCCTCGCTCACGCTGTACCCGCGGTTGCGGAAGAAAGCAGCGAACCACTCCTCCGCTGTCTCACTCCAACCGAATTCCTCATAAGAGGTGCCCTCATTTCGATCGATGTGGGTAGTTCCAAGGACATAGCGTCCCGACGCAGTACTATAGAAGGAGTCTGGTGGATTCGGTGCATACAGCCGGATATGGTGGAACCAGTTCAGATAACAAGAGATTCGCAGCTTTTGACCGCTGTCACTGTCCCAGAACCAGCCCGCTCCACCGTTCGCTCTGAGATACATTGGGGGTTCCGGAAAAGCCTCCGATAATAGTCTTCACTTTTCTGATATCAGCATTCGTGCGGAACACCATAGTCGCCGGCCAGTCGACGTTGTTACCGCAGGCGCACGAAGTCGAGGTGTTGTCCCAGTTGTAGAAGCTATCCCCACTGTAGCTCACGGTCGTGTAGGTCGTTGTCGTCCCGGCGAGGGCGATGCCCGCACCGGCGAAGGTCAAGAGCGTCGCGATCGCGAGCGCGCGCAGCGTGGTCCTGTGCATTGCCTCCCTCGCTTTCCGTAGGCGAACCGGTACCATTCATTCCGCTGCATTGAAGCTGACGAGACCGAGGGGCTCACCAGTGGGAAAGCCGACCAAAATGCCCAGCATCGAGACCCTCAGGGTGAACGGATGCTGCTCGATCCAGAACCGGTCTGGTGGCTCATACTCTGGCTTCATCACAACCGGAAACTGCCCATCCAGGAGTACTGGCTTAGAGAAGGTTAGGCCGACTACTGCACCAATGAGCTCCCCCCTTCGCATCGTGCCATGGGCTCGCACCCTCGAGCGTGGGCGTGGCCTGGGCGAGTACCGGCTCGAGCCACGGCGCGGTCAGTGCCAGTTCGTAGGCCCGCTGCTGAAGTTCGGGCGGGAGCGTGAAGGGGTCTTCGGCCGGATCGATCCGCGCGTAGGCGTCTGGCGCGTCGACGCGGACTACCGCACCGCTGGCGAGGTCGACCCAGACGTGCAACCCTTCGGCGTTCTCGACCGTGTAGGTCGCGGTCTCGATACGTTGCGGCCAACGGGCCAGCCAGTCTCTCGGGAGGGTCCAGGTGCCGCGCACAGTGCGCGGCGCAGCGAAGCGAATCCAGACGCTGACTCCGACGAGCTTCCCCGTCCTGTCGTTCAGGGGGTCGAGGCGGAGCGTCCACTCCTGCTGCGGTATCGTCGCCAGCACGGCCTGCACGGTGGGGTGCTCGAGGGCCGCTCGGCGGGCCAGTGCCTCCTGCTCCGCCGTGAGGGCCGGGACGGTGCTCGGCGCGGGCCCACCCGCACTCTGGGAGCGGATACCTGCCCAGTAGCCCCATGCCAGGGCGACGACCAGCACCAGGGCGGTCGCAGCGAGGGCAGTTACGCGTGGTAGCCCTCCGCTCATGGCAGTCTCCTTTCTCTTCTGTCGGTGCTGCCCGGTGTCTATTGTATGGTCATAAGGGGGGTCAAGTGTACGTTGCCGATTCCGGTCAGTATCGTGCAGCTGCGCCGGGCGAGCGTCCGCTGCGTGGCCGGTCGCGTCACGACGGCGTCGCGTCGCCGAGCCGCCCGTCTGTTGGCATACTCCCAGCTGACGCGCACGCAGGAGCGGAAGGATGGAACGATGAGCCGGTTAGGGTATTCGGCCAGCTTCGAGCAGTTCCACCCGAGTGACCTCCTCCGCTGGTGCCAGCTCGCCGAGCAGGAGGGGTTCGACAGTGTCCTCGCCGCCGACCACTTCCATCCCTGGACGCCGGAACAGGGGCAGAGCGCCTTCGTCTGGTCCTGGCTCGGTGCATTGGGGGCGACCACGAACCTGCGCTTCGGTACCGGCGTGACCCCACCCATCGGTTTCCGCTACCATCCGGCCATCGTGGCCCAAGCTGCCGCCACCCTGGAAGCGATGTTCCCGGGACGCTTCTGGCTCGGTCTGGGGGCGGGTGAGGCGCTCAACGAGCACATCGTCGGCCGCTACTGGCCGGAGCCGGCCGAGCGGATCCGCATGCTCATCGAGGCGATCGAGGTGATCAAAAAGCTCTTCACCGGCAAGGTCGTCCGTCACGAGGGGACGTACTTCAAGGTCGAGAGCGCTAAGCTCTACACGTTACCCGAGGTTCCCCCGCCGATCATCGTGGGGACAGCCGGTCCCTACATGGCGAAGCGCACCGGCGAGCTCTGCGACGGCATCCTCACGCCGGGCGCGGCTGACGAGAAGTTGCGCATGCTGCTCGGTCGGTTCGAGGAAGGAGCCCGGGCCGCGGGGAAGGACCCGGCGCGGCTGCCGCGCCTGATCCAAGTCCACGTCTCCTGGGCGGAGACGCAGGAGCAAGCGCTCGAGAACGCCCTGCGCGAGTGGCCGAACGGCGGCATGGCCTTCCCCAAGGGAGACATCCGGAACCCGGAGGACTTTCAAGCGATGGCCCGCTTGGTGCGGCCCGAGCACTTCCAGGGGCGCGTGCTCATCTCGGCCGACCTCGAGCAACACCGCGAGTACCTGCAGCACTTGATCGACCTCGGCTTCACCGAGGTCTACGTCCACAACGTCGGCCGGAACCAGGAAGCGTTCATCCGGGCCTACGGTCGGCACGTCATCCCCTACCTGCGCTGGCCCGCCGAGGCGCCGGTCGCCCAGGCGGCTCGCGCGGCGGTGCGCTGAACGCCCGCGCTGCGCGGGAGCCCGCAGCCCACGCGTGGTCTGCCCCACTCGCTGCACGGTCGTCGACAGGGTCTGCAGTGGCTGAGCGAGGCAGCTTCGTGTCGCGGTGCCCGCTCGGCTGCGGCTCCTGCACCACCAACCTACGGCACACAACGGACGACCCCCGCCGGGTCGCTCTCCCGCGGGGGTCGGCGCTCCGTCTCGACTGCTCGGCGGCAGTCAGGAACCGCTGGACGTGCGCTCCTGCCGTGCAGCCGCCCGTGCCTCCAGCTCGGGGCGCTCCGTCGCCGGGCGCTGCTCCCGCACCTCCTGGCGCGGCGGTGCAATACGCGCTGTCGACGGGTAGACGACACGCACAGCACGGATCACCGGCTGCCCGTCCTGGTTGAGGATGGTGTAGCGGATCAAGGTGCGCATCGGTTCACCCCCTTTCCGTCAGGTGCTTCGTTCGACCTGCCGGCTGCCCCCGGACCGACCGGGGGCGCGGAGGTGCCGTGCGCTGGGGCGCTCGACGCCTTACTGCTCCGACCCGGACGGCCCGCGGGAGCCGGTACTGCGTTCTGGAGGCTGACTCCGTTCCACGCGTCGTACCCTCCACATCGGACCGACTCCGGACGCGCGACCCCAACGGGCCGCAGCGCCCAACCTTGCACAGTATATCCCTCGTGCTCGACCGGGTCAAGCGAACGCTCTTTCGCTTGCCAGCACGTCCGCCGCCCTCGACCCTGCCCGGCCCTCGCGTTCGTGCTGCTCCCTGAGACGCACGGCGAGCGCTCCGGTACGGTCGAGCCCGGCACTGTCGCCGATCTCTCCACGGCGGAGCGGGCCACCGCACTCGTCTGTGCGTACCGTTGCACGCGAGCGGCTGGAGGGCGGTGCCGCCCGCCGGCGGTGTGCCGGCCTGCGCGAGAGCCGCCCGCACGCCACTCCTCTGCTGTACCGGTCACCGGTGCTCCGGCTGCTCCCCTTGCCAGCCCGCTCTCCGGCATGTTATCTAGTCACCGCACCGGCCAGGTCGGTACCAGTCGTCTGCGGGGAATCCGATGCGTCAGCGTGGTACGTGGGACGAGACGCTGCACGACTTCGATATCGCTGAAGAGACCGTGTTCGGCCGTCCACGCCGTCACCGCCCGACGGCGCGGCGTGACGCGTCGTCACCCGAGGAAGCGCGCCGGTGGTGGGAACCGGTCGTCTGTCCCCGTTGCGGTCGGGAACACCTCACGACGCGCACCGTACGGTTGCGCCGCGCCGGAGGCACGATCGAAGCGCGCTGCACCGGGTGTGGCAGTGTCGCGGCCGTGTTTACCGGAGGAGTCTGGACTTCGTGAACCGGTGGTCTGCGCGCCTGCTCGCGCGCTGGCGCACGCCGCGTGCGGGCTCGGTTCTCGCGTCGTCCACCCACCTGGAGCCGGGCACCTGGCTCCTCCCCGACCCTGGTGACGGAGCCCTACGTATCGAGGCCGACGACGTGGTCGTCGACGGGCAGGGAGCCGTCCTGGACGGTGGTGGGCGCGGTGGAGTCGGTATCGTCCTCTCTGGCCGACGCCGAGTCACGCTCCGCAACCTCACCGTGCGTGGCTATGCCTGGGCCCTCGTCGCCGTCGACTGCGCGGAACTGGTGGTCGAGGACTGTGACTTCTCCGCCAATGGCCGCAGCGACGGGACGTTCCTCGACATCACCCGCGTCGACGAGGGCGCGGGCGGCGGCCTGCGCCTCCTGCGTACCGTGGAGAGCCGGATCGTCCGCGTCCGCGCGACCGACCAGGATATCGGTGTCGACGCCATCGCCTGTCAAGGCATCGTCGTCTGCGACTGCGACCTCTCCCACAACAGCGCCTGGGGTGTCCGCCTGCATGGCTCCCGCGATTGCCGCCTCGAGCGGAACCGCGCCCACCGCGTGAACCGCTGCGGTGGCACCGGCTGCGACGCAGCCGGTGTCCTGCTCACCTGGGGGGCGCACTGCAATCTCGTCGTCGGCAATGACCTCCGCTGGTCAGGCGATGGCTTCTTTCTCGGCAACCAGTTCAGTCCGCCCTCGAACGACAACCTGGTAGTCGCCAACGACGGCTCGTATTCGCCCAACAACGCGTTCGAGGCGACCTTTTCCCGCGGCAACGTCTTCCGGCGCAACCGCGCTTGTTGGAGTCGCTTCGGTTTCTGGCTGGGATTTTCGACCGACACGGTCCTCGAGGAGAACGTCATCACCGATAACGAGGTCGACGGAGTCCACTGGGAGCACGGTGCTCGCGGGCTCCTGCGCGGCAACCTCATCGCGCGCAACGGTCGCGACGGGGTCGCCTTCACGCTCGATCCGGCCAACCGCGATTTCCCCGACCGCTGCGTCTCGACTGGACACGAGCTCTGTGGCAACCGCTTCGTCGCCAACGGCCGGGCCGCAGTCTCGCTCCTGCACACGACGCGGACTCGTCTCTGCGAAAACCGCTACGAAGGAGAACGACTTCCCGTACTGCTCGCGGGCGACTCGACCGGCAACGCGGTGCTGGACGCTCCCTGCTCGCGCTGATTCGGCCGGCTCGCTGGGCGGATGCGACCTCGGCGCTCGCTGCTGACACGTGCCTCAGGCCGTCGCCGCACGTCGCCCCCGTGCCTGTGCCGGGCGTGCTACGGACTGCGCCACGGCGATCACGGCTTTGAGGAGTTGGCTCAGCACGCCCCAGGCGTACCACACCAGCCAGTAGCGGTAGCGCTCCCAGGTGGGCGTCCAGAGCAGTTCCACGAGTTCTGCGTGCGGGCGCCAGTCGAGGAGCGCGCTGAAGGGGTCTCCCCAGCGTGCGCCGCGGAGGCCGGAGACGCTCTGGACGACTACCCAGACGAGCTGCGGGCTCCAGAAGGCGAGGAGTGCCAGGACAGCGAGGACGAGCCACCTGCCCCGAGACGTCTCGGCGCGCCACAGCGACGCGCTCCTCAGCAGCGCCGTTGCGCCCTAGCCGACGAACCAGGCAGCGTCGATCCGGTAGTCGGTGTCTCCCATGTTGCCGCGGTACCAGGCGGAGAGCGACCAGACAGCCCATCCCCAGAGCCAGAACCCCCACAGCCCGAGGACGCACGCTCCGATGCGACGACGCCATCCTGCCCGCATGTGACACCAACCCAGTGGAGACATCCCTGTGCGGCGCACGTCTAGCCGTCGAACGCAGCGCTGTCGTCGTGTCCCTCGCGACCCTCGGGTAGTCGCGCGGCGCGGATTCCTCGCTGGAAGGGCCCGCTCGGGTTCCCGCGCGTCGGTCTGCTCCCGCGCGGTCAGGACGAGCTGATACCGGGTTCGGCTGGAGTCTCCACCGGTGTGCCGACCAGGAGTTCGGCGAGGTAGGAGAGGGCGGCGCCGGCCCGGGCGCGGAGCACGACCTGCGCCTCCCGGTCGAGCGGCGTGGGCTCGTCGTTGACGATGGCGACGAAGGCCCCGCTGCGTGCGGCTCGCCGCGGCACGTGGGCGGCCGGGACGACGGCGAGTGACGTGCCGACGACGAGCATCACCGGTGTGGTCTCGGCGAGCCCGAGCGCCCGCTCGAGGAGCGGGCGCGGCACTGGCTCCCCGAACGACACGGTCGCCTCCTTGAGCATGCCGCCGCAGACGGGGCAGACCGGGATCGTCCCCGGAGGTCCAGGGTCGAAGCGCTCGGCCGGCCACAGGATCTCGCACGACAGGCAGCGGATGGCGTGCGCGGTCCCGTGGAGTTCGATGACACGTTCCGGAGGGCTACCGGCCTTCTGGTGCAGCCCGTCGATGTTCTGGGTGACGATGGTATCCAGGTAGCCGGCTGCTTGCAGGCGCGCGAGTGCGACGTGCCCCGCGTTCGGTCTGGCCGCGGCCAGGATCGGATAGCGCTCGCGTCGACGGTCCCAGTAGCGGCGGCGCACTTCCGGGTTCGCGAGGAAGTCGCGGTAGCGGGTCGGGTTCTGCCGGGACCACAGGCCGTTCGGCCCCCGGTAGTCGGGGATGCCCGATTCGGTGGAGATGCCCGCTCCCGTGAAGGCCATGCCTGGTCCGAGCTGGTAGAGCGCGTCAGCGATCGCCTCGACGAGGCGGCGCTGCTCCGCTGTCAGCGTCTCCCTTGTCATCGCGTTTCCCCTCCACAAAAGAATGCTACCAAGCGCCTGGCCACAGTGGGCCTGGCATCGCCCTCGGGACAGCACCCCAGGCGCACGCTGGGGACAGGCACGAGCCGGCGCGGCCAGGTGGGGTTGCAGTCGTCGTGCGGCTGGGGCCGACCGCGCTGGACCCGCTGGCTCCCGAGGACAGTGAGTCAGGCCGCAGTGTGCGTGCCGCACCACGACGACCATGGCCAGGGGGAGCCCGCGTCCTGGAGGGGCATGCGCATGTCGCACCAGCCACACCTGTCACAACACCCGGGTGCCGCATAATCACCACCACGGCGAGGGACAGCCCATTGTGTGTAGGGGTCAGGCGTGCCTGACCCGGGCCGGCCCGTCAGGGCCGGGGGAATACCGCTGCATTGGGCGACCGCGCCCGCGGCGACGGATGCCTGGCTGACGCACCCGTCGCGGTGATCCACCTATCGATGTCGTCCCCCGCGCCTCCGGCGCGGCCCGGGCGCGGCACGCCGCGCCCCTACAGAAACAACCGCGCGTTCAGCCCTGGCACCAGGCTGCATCGTTAATCGGCCACCTGGACTCTGTGGCTTCGCGCATCCTGTGTAGGGGTCAGGCGTGCCTGACCCGGGCCGGCCCGTCAGGGCCGGGGGAACACCGCTGCATTGGGCGACCGCGCCCGCGGCGATGGATGCCTG
>FWWM01001415.1_pt1 | contig 71400 bp, 56 predicted proteins | sample 2228351 | NCBI WGS metagenome assembly FWWM01 (sample SAMEA103939774, study PRJEB20133) | metagenome | reverse complement strand
ACTCGCTCGGCTCACGAGTTTCACGGACACCCAGGGGAATCAGGTACAATACCTCTACGATAGTATGAGTAGAGTTACGCGCATCACCGACCATACGTCCTCGCAGACTAGCTACTTCTATAACAAGGGTGGGGCGGTGACGAGAATCACGACGCCCTCGGGAAATACCGATTACACGTTCAACTCCTACGGGCAGGTGCTGACCCGCACGTATCCAAACCAAATCAAGACGAGCTATACTTACGATAACGCATCCCGGGTGACGCAGATGAAATTTGAGGATATTAGCGGGACGCCAAGAACCATTGAGCAGTACGATTTCACCTATACTGGCTTGGCGCAGGGATACACGCGGACGGAGCTTAGCAATATGAAGTGGACGTATAGCTTTGATAAGTTGCGCAGGCTCACGAGCGAGACGAAGCACGACGTCTCCACGCCTCCGCCGGTTTTGCATTACCAGAAGACTTTCGCCTACGACAAGGCGGGGAATAGGACTTCTTACCAGCACGTGAATGGAATGGGATTTAATTACGGCCTTGTGGCTTGCCACGCGGGAGGCGTGGTAAACTATAACTCGTGGAGTTATGACCAGATGGGAAGGCTGACGTCAATAGCGGATACGGGCAGGAATTACTCGGCGAGCGTGACCAATGATTGGAACGGCAATATCACGCAGGTCACGGAGACATGGACGGGCATTGGGCAGACGACTAGCACGTTTTCTTACGATAACGAGAACCGTCTTATAGAATACGTGATTGGCGGGACGGGCTTTTCCGCGGAGCACACCTATGACGGATATAATAGGTTAATTAAGACCGATGTGACGATAGGAATGAGCACGCAGAATTTCCAGCATGTATATTCAGGGGCGAAGCATTTAGGGTCGCGGGAAGTGACGAATCCGCTGAATCCCGTGAACGGAAAAATCTGGAGATGGGGAATTGGAGCGGGGATGAAGGGAGCGATACTTGAGGAGGTGATTGAAGCGCCGCAGTGGCAGGCGGCGTCTGCGAGTAACTACTTCCAAGTCAACGACGAGCGGAACATTTCACGGCGGACTTACGATGCGAACCGCAACGCCGGTGACACAACGGAACAGACACGTTACACCGATTGGTACTACGTCAATGGCGGTTTAGTTCCCACGCGTCCTGCGATAGGACCTGTCAAGAGTGAACTCTTCAACCCATACAACATCACTTTGGACGCTGATAGAAGTGCCCTTCCCTACACCGACCACGCCTTGAACCTCGTTGAAACCGACCTAGAATACGAGGTGACCCGTGTCAAATCCACCTTGCCAATCCTTCCCCTAAGAATCGTTTTACTCATGCTCCGGCTAAGCCAGCCCAATTCTATGCCCCAGAAGCTGGTTGCGTCAATTCTTCTATCATCTGCCTGATATACCGGCTGTCGGCGTGGCGACCGAATTGATCGGAGCCGGCCAACGCTTCTTGCAGAAGAGAGAGGGCTTTGGTTGTATCCCCCCGCCTCATCTCAAAAAGGGCGTATTCGGTCAGCGGCTGGCTCCATCCGGTCGAACGTCCTTTTTTTAAGAGCTCTACGCTTTTTCTGAAACTCTCCCTTGCCGCTTCGAATTGCCCTCGCGTCTCCAAAAGCAGCGCCCGGGCCAGCTCAAAGAATGCTCGGGTCGTAAACAGCGACTCATCTCCCCGGCTCATCCCGTCATAGTCTTTTAATAGAGCTTCTGCCCTTTCCGCTTCACCCAATTTGGCAAGGATATAAGCGTACTCCGCCCGGTGGCGCATCTGGTATTCAGGGTTTATGCCTCTCCCCAGCTGAGATTCCACCACCTCCAATGCCCTCTCGCTAGCCTGTTTGGCTTTCTCCCACTCCTGCCCCGTTTCGTAGAGGGAGATGAGGGCCTCGTAAAGGTTAATCTCCTGCCGCGGCAGCCAGTCCCGGACCAAAGGGAGCGCTTCATAAAGAATCCGCTCCGCCCTTTCAAGATCCCTTTCTCCTCCTCGCCGCCGCAAAGACCCCGCCATATCAACCAGCGTGCTCGCCTAGGCGGTGTGGTAGCCCCTTTTTCTCTCCTCCGCAAGCAGGCTCTCAAAAACCTCAAGCGCCTCCTCCGGCCGGCCGGAGCGGCCAAGGGCTATCGCCTTGCGCCCGACCACCCGGTCGATGATCCGGAAATCGCCGGAGAGGCGAGCGAACCGCTCGGCCTCCTCATGCAGAGGCAGCGCCTCTTCAAAGAGTCCGCAAGAATCTTTCAGATGCCCCTTTTGACCGTAAAACCCCGCCAAAGCCGCCGCCAGCGCTTGCCTATCTGTCTCGGACTCCGGCTTTTGCTCAAGCATCTCCCGCGCCGTTTCGGCTGCAATCTCGTTTTCCTCCATGGCCGCCAGAGCTTGATACGCATCCTGAATCCAATGCAGCGCCACCGCCTCTTCGACGACCAAAAAGAGAAGATATCTGTTGACTCTCCCCTCGCCGAGCCACCCTCGATATTCTTTAACAAACTTCCGCCCCTCCTGCACCGTCTCCAAAACGTCCGCCGACTTCCCCGTCAAGACGTACGCCCGGCTCAGCTTCAGGTAGCTCTCAGCGATATCCTGCGCCAAACGTTTTTGCTCCGGCTCCGAAAAGAGCGGCCCTTTTTTGGGGTCGGCGACCTGCCGCTTGAAGATTGAGAGAGCGTCGCCAAAGGTTTTAATCGCCAGCTCATAATGGACCGCGTCTTCCCGGGCGAAGTAGCGCTCGCCCAGAAGCAGTTGGTAGTGAATGCCTTTGAGATAGTCGTCGCTCCCGCCAAAGAGCCGGGCCAGATCCTCCAGCCGCTCCGGATGACGCCTCTCCAGAAGTTCGCCGGCCATCCGCGAGAGCTCCTCGTCCGAGTGAGCAATCCCTCGCCCCTTAATTTCCAAGAGCACCTCGGCGGTGATGTTGTGAATCGCCTCCCACGCTTTAATGTGAGCGAAACTAAAGCGATCGGTTAAGCTCTCCTCCACCAAGCCAAACCTTCTCGCTTTATCCAAAACCCGATAAAGCTGATTTTTGTCCAAACCAACCAGTTCTCCCAAAAGTCCCACTTCGAAGTCCCGCCCCAGCTTGGCGGCGCATTTTAGAACCTGCTGTTCCTTGGGAGTGAGGGAACGGAACTGCTTGGCGTGCAGTTCCTCAATCTGGCGCACCTTCTCCAAAATCCCCGTTTCGATATAATCGTCCCCCAAAACCCATTCGTTCTCGCTCTTTTGGACTAAGAAGCGGTAGGGCTGGCCGGTCTTGGGAGAAAGCTCGTAAGGATGGATCTCCGGATAATGAGCCAGATAGCGGAGCATCGAACGTCCTAAGTAAAGGTTGCCTTCGGCGAATTCGTAAGTGTTGTCTCGCAATCTTTGGCAGGCCCGAAGCAAGCGGTAAAACTCGCTGTCCGGGTTCCCTTTCCAGCTCTCATCCCCCCGCTCTTCATACCCGTCTAAGTCCCTTAAGCCCTTGATGGAAAAGTGGGCTAAGATAAACTTGGCCCAAACCTCTTTGGGGAGCGGCGGCAAAGAGAGCTCGGTTTTGTTCTGCTTTGGCAACTGCAAAAAGTCGAGCTTCGGGTCTTTTCCCTCCCCATCTTTTTCCGGGCGTTTGACTAGGACCAACATCAGCTTCTGCCCTTCTCCGGTTGCCCGGATGACCTCCTTCACAAGTTCAAGGGAAGGATGGTCAGCCCAGTGAATATCCTCCAAGATGAGGAGTTTCGGCTTGTCGCCCGGCAGGCTCTTGAAGCGGGCGGCGATGATCTCCGCCGCTTTGCGATTAAAACCAGCGAAGCGTTGCTCCGCCGGAGCGGAGATCGGCGCCAATTGGAAGCTTTCGGCAAAAACTTCCAGATACTTTTGGTAACCCTCGTCCAATTGGCCAAGTTCCTGCCTGAGTTTAGCCAAAAGAGCGCCGCTGTCCTGCCCCTCCGGCAAGTCAAAGAGGCGCCGGACGATATTGCGCCACGGGCGGAATGATTCGTTCTCGCTGTAGTTGTAGCTCCTGCCCTTAAAAACTTCAACGTCCTGAGCCTCGAAATAGTGCTGCTTAATAAAATGGTCCAAAAGCAGGGATTTGCCGTAGCCGGCCTCCGCAACGATGACGGCGATTTGGGGATGCCCTTCTTTGGTTTTTTCCAAGAGCTCGTTTAAAATCCGCATCTCCCCCTCGCGCCCGACTAACTTAATTTCGGCGCCGTGTTCCAAAGTTTCGCCAGTCTCCTCTACCCCCCGGATTTCAAAGACCCGAATCTTGCCAGCTCGCCCCCGGATCTCCTTTTCCCCGTCGTCTTCACCTCTCTCCACCAAGAGCCGTTCGGCATCCATTACCGTGAAACGATCAGCCAAAATCGTGCCTTCTTTGGCCAGCCCAGCTAGGCGAGCGGCGATATTGGGGACATCACCGATCGAAGAGAGCTCGATTTTGCTCTCGTCCGGCAGGCCGCGGAGTTTAAGATCCGAGACGACCCCGGTCATCCCCCGGTAAACCCGTCCGCTAGCCACACCCAAGCTGGTTTTCATGCCTTGTTCATTGAGGCTTTTCTGGGAGGCACAGGCGAAACGGAGGGAATCCTCAAAGTGACGCTCCCCCTGAAAGAAGACCACCAGTTTGGGCTCTCGATCGATATTGAGTTTCTCCAAAGTGCCGTGGTAGGTCCGAGCCAGCTTGTTGGTTAAAGCAAGCACCCTTTCTATTTGATGCAGAACTGTCGGTCCCTTGCCCTCCTCCATCTCTTTTTCTAATCGCTGCCAAAGCGGCTCAAAATCCCGCAGGCGAACAAATACCAAGGAAGCCCTTCTCCTTTCGCCATCGTAAAGATTGTAGGAGAGGCCTTCTTCCCGCAGGGCATAGAAATGAAAGGGATGAAGGATACAAGATAGCTTCTCCAAATCATTAAAATCGCTTTTATACTCGGCTTCCGGCTGAATGGATGATCGGGAAAGAAAATCAACCAGGGCGTCATTGAGCTTGTACTCGGTGAGAAAAAGATTTTCTCCCCTCACCTTGAAGCTCTCCGGCGGCAAGGTGTCTCGAAAAGAAGGCGGGATTAAAATATCGCCCGGGATCGCCACGCTTTCTAAACGCTTAGCGTTCACCACCGGCGTGCCCAAAACTACCGGCAACGCCCGTTGCTCGTCCAAATCCAAAAGTCCAAAGACCAGCCGTCCGCTGTCCAGCCCACCGCTGATTTTTATGCCTTCTTCCTTCCGCTTGGCAAACTCCTCTTGTATCTTGCCGGCAACGTAGAGAGTTCTCGCCTGGTGATGGGGGCCCCTCGCCACATAAGTAATGGCATCACCGGCAAAACTAATCGGTTCTAACTGATAGGGTTTGGCTATTTTATCAATCGTACCGAAAATCTCCTTAATCCAATTGTTGATCTCAACCGCTCCCGCTCCCCGCTTGCTCTCCTCTCGCATCAAGCTCTCGGCCCTATCGGTAAAACCAACTGCATCCAGTTCCAAGACGGTTCCCTCCTCAACCCACCATTTCTTCTTCTCCTGTAGTCCCTCCAAAACAAAATCGGGTACAAGTTTGCGCATCAGGTAAAGTTGCAGTTCCCTCTCCAGCCGCGCTCTTATATTGTTCTCCTGCAGCCGCTCCCAGTAGCCCTTTTCACTTTCATCCCTCGCTTCGGCCGGCGGGAAACTCTCCCGCTTTTACTCGAGGATCTCCAAAATCGGCTTTAAACCGGAAACGATTTTCTCTTTCTCTTCCTCCATCCTGACAGATAATTAAATCTTTTTGCACACTAGCAAAATCCGCCTTTGATGTCAAGTTTCGTGGCTCTCAAAGCATAAAACAAAAGGGGCCGCTGAAAAGCGGCCCAATTTAAGAAGTTGCCTGTCTTGCTTCTAAGGGAAAAGATGATAAACAGGCAGAAAGGTGGAAACAACAGTTTTAAGAAAGTCTCGGGGCCACCAAACTAAGGTTACTGTCCAACTAACCGCTGTAAGCCCCCATCCCCACACAAACCATTTTCTCTGGACGTCTTGAAACTGTTCCAAGCTCTTGAATTCTCTGGCTGCCCAAGCCCAGCGATTCCCTCTCAAGCTCAACCAGAGGCTAGTCCGCCTGGGGTGGGTGGCATTAGTCTGGAACTGGCTTTCTCCCTACTGCCTTCTGTCTAAATGGAGCTCATACCCTAGCTGGCGGAGGGGGAGGGATTCGAACCCCCGAGACAGGGTTTGCCCGCCTAACGGTTTTCAAGACCGCCGCCTTCAGCCACTCGGCCACCCCTCCGCAAGACTATTTTATACCCAATTGGGAAGCCTCTTGGGGATGAAGTCTTTTCCAGTTCCGCCAGCGTGAAGTGGTCGGGAGAACTATGGGTTATAGGGATGAGGCTCAACCGCGGAGGGTTGCACGGGCCCGCCTTGTAGGCTTTTCCGCTTTGCCTCCACTTAGCCAAAGGACAAGCGGAAGCAGGATGAGCCCCGAAAGGACTATCTTTGATATGTAGATGGGCATTCGGTCTGCAATGGTTGAAACAGCGCGTTCCGTTACCACTTTTCCGCCGAGAGGAGTGACGAATCCCTCTATCAGACCCGCAACGATGAGGAGCACGGTCGCCACAGCAAGAAGCGGCAGAACCTCCCGCGCAATTCTCTGGAGGTTTGCCAGTCTGGTAGTCTTCCCCGGGAACAACCAGGAGATGCCAATAGCCACGCCTCCCGCGGAACCGAGAATGATCGCCGGAATCTCTAGAACTCCGTGGGGCAGTATTCCCGCAAGGTAGTAGTAAATGAACTCCGAATTTCCACTTTGAATTCCCGCGTTTACATAAAGCGCGGTAATATACCCCAGCATATAGCCGTTGACGAAACTGATTCCAAGGGTCCAGTATCCGAGAAAGATGCCTATTACGAAAGCGAAAACTGTAAGGCGGATATTGTTTTCAATGATGAATGCGCTGGCGGTTGGGCGCATTTCGCGTGGGATGGACGCCGCGAGCGCCCAGTCCCCTTCCTCCTCAAGAGCGCTTTCAAAGTACTCCACGATACCTTCTCCAAGAACCGCAACGGGTGCAACCCTGTCAGATACCGCCACCGCATAAGCTCCGCCAATGGCGGAAAACGTGATTGTCAACGTGACAATGAGCACGTGATTCCCAAACTTGCGAACCACGCCTGGTGCCTCCGCGAACAAATCTATGAGGGCTTTCAGCCCCGTCCGCCTAGGCTTCATGCGACCGCCATAAATGGCGTTGAAGGACTGCATAACAAGGGGTTGAAGAATGTCCGCTTCGGGAAGGCCGCGTTCGCGGGCAAGAGACAAGTCCGCAGTCGCCCTTTCGTGAAGCTGTATCAACTCACGCGCCTCACGGAAAGTTAGCGAGCCTTCGCCCTGCTTCTTGAGAAGGGAAGCAAGTTGGGAATAGGGGTTTTTTGCTGACTCGTTCAAGTAGGCTTACTGCGTTAAACTCGCAACCGTTACCGCCACCCGCCTATCGCGGGGTCCATCAAACTCGGCGAACAATATTCCCTGCCACGTCCCCAAAAGCAAACGACCGTTCTCGATGGGGATGATTAGGGAATGCCCCACGAGTGTGGATTTGAGGTGGGCGGGGGAGTTCCCTTCGGCGTGGGTGAACGGAAGATTGTCGGGAACGGCCTGCGAAAGCGCCATCAGAATGTCCGACTTCACCGATGGATCCGCGTTTTCGTTGATTAGTATTCCCGCAGTCGTGTGAAGGCTGAATATGATGCATACTCCGTCTTTTGCGCCCGAGTCGCGCACGACCCGCTCCACCTCGGAGGTGATATCAAGAAGCTCCTCTTTGGATCGTGTCCGAATCGTGATTTCAGGCATAAGAAATAGGATAGCAGAAGGGAAGCATCAACCGGCAGGAGATTGCCTAAGCCTATGATAGCCCACGCTCGCCTCCACGCTAACGTTAGCGGTTAACCAGATGATGCTTATGTGTTACAATAAGCTCAAGCCCTCTCAGTCGCTTAAATCGTGGGGGTTTTAGGTTCTTCTAGTTTAGCCAGACTTGCTAGGCAACAAAATCTTTGTTTATTGAGGTAAAAAAACTATGGAGCAGAAATTAGAAAGCGTCCCTCCGGAAAACCCCGTCGTTGACCAAACCGCTTTCCAGGAAAAGGTCTACAAGGTCATTGAGAAGGTTAGACCCTTCCTCAATATGGAAGGTGGAGATATTGAGGTCGTGGAGTTCATTGGGCAGGATGTGAAGGTCAAGCTACTCGGCGCCTGCGTTGGCTGCCCTTCTTCCATTTACACTCTGAAGCTTGGTATTGAGCAGGCTCTCAGGAAGGAAATCCCTGAATTCGGGCATTTGATACCCGTGGACGCAACTCCGCCTATGGAGTAGTCATCAGTCAACCCGCTTAGTTCCGCGGTCCTTCCCGGAGAATCTTCCGCGAGTTCAGCCTACCGCCTATCCGCACTTCATTCGTCCCTGCCATTAGCCCGCTCTGCGAAAGCGAGTTTTCGCCACTATCCCTAATTTAGCGTAATTAGCCTTCCTCCTCTGTAACTGATTTGCCGAAGCAAGGGATGCCTGGCTCCTTCCATATTTCTTTTCAGCCACGTGAATTCCTTCACTACTTAATCTTGCTCCACCACGTCACTTGCTAACCGCTTTATTTTCAGCTAATATGTTTAGGAACAGAGGAGGGAAAGGCGAATGATTGACCAACCTAGAGCGACTGGAATTACTCCCGAGGAAACTGTAAAGCCCAAGTTTCCCAATTTCGGGACGCGTCTTCTATCCGTCTTCGTTGAGCCGAAGGTGGTCTTTGACTACCTAAGCGTCAGAAGCGACTTCTGGCGCCCGTTCATTACAGCTTCAGCGATAACCATGGTAATCACCTACTTCACCGTGCCTATAACGTGGAGTATCCAAAAGGATTTAATGCTGGCGATGGGCAAACCTCTCCCGGAACAAGGGATAAACCCTACGCTTATAGCGTTTCTTGGAGCGGTATTCGCTCCAGTGGGACTCGCGGTGGCGTTAATTATCTCCGCGGGCATAGTTTGGCTACTCGCGCTATTGATGAGCGGTTCCGCTAGGTATCCTCAAGTACTAAGCATAATGGTCTACTCCTTCTTCCCAACCCTTCTTGCGACCGTAATCGGCGCGGTTGTGATGCTCGTTACAAATCCTCAGTTTACTGGTATGGAGACTGTCCTTCAAACCCTCCAGCCAGTTCAGTATTACACTAGTCTAGCAGCCGTAATCCCAAGTGGCTTATTCGTTTCCAAGCTTCTTTCTCACGTATCCCTCTTTACTATTTGGGGACTATACTTGCTATACATTGGCTTGGTTAGGTCCATCAAGATGAAATCCGCTCAGTCCCTCACGATTGTGGTTATTATGCTTATACTGCAACTCGCGGTCGCGTCCTATCAGGCGTTTCAACTGGCAGGAGGGATGAAAGGAAGCTAGCTTGTTCTATGCGCGTCTGGGTAAGAGTATTACTGCTGTTTGCGGGTATCGGCGTTCTCGTTGGCTTCGTCATTTTCGCGGTGAACAAGAAGGAAAGCGGAGAGACGAAGAAAGGGGGAAAAGGGCAAAAGCAGTTCCAGGACTACGAGGAAGTGAAGCGCGGAGACCTGACTATCACCATTGAGGGAACCGGCGTGGTTGAGCCTAGAACTACTGCAAGGGTTAAGAGCGAGGCGACCGGTGTAGTTGAAGAGCTTAGGCTTAAAGAAGGAGACATGGTGAAGAAGGGCGACGTCATCGCCATCCTCGACCAGGAGAACCAGAAGCTTGCCCTCCGACGTGCAATTATCGCTGAGAAGCAGGCTAGGGTCAATTACGAGCAGACTAAGCAGAGCGACCTTCCCAAGCAGGTTGCCAGCGCGGAAGCCCGGGTGGAGGAGTTGAAGGTCGCCTTGAAAAACGCTAAAGACCGCCTACAGAGAATCGGTCAGCTCTATGAGAAGGGGTACGTGTCCGATCAGGAGCTTGATGACGCGAAGAAAACCGTGGATTCGCTTCAAGTCCAACTTGAGGAGGCGGAGTATAACCTTAATATCCTGAAGTCTAAGGACTATGACCAAGTCCTTGAATCCGCGAGACTCACCTGGGAAAGGGCAAAGGTTGACCTGGAAGACGCTAGAAAAGCGCTGGGCGAGGCGACTGTCAAGAGTCCCATTGACGGCACAGTCCTTGAAAAATTCGTGGAGGTTGGGGACACGGTTATCTCCTCCAATCAAGGTTTCACGGAGGGTACCACCATTTGCACCATCGCGGATCTGGCTGAAGTTCAGGTTAAAGGCAGTATTGACGAGGTGGACGTAGGCAGGGTAAGGGCCGGGCAGAAAGCTGACATTATTGTTGACACATATCCAGATAGAATCTATGAAGGAACTGTGACAAACGTATTTCCCCAGGGGCAGAAGCAGACGGGCGGACTGACGACCTTCACCGTTATCGTCTCCGTGAATAACGAGGATAAGTCACTCTTGGCGAATATGACCGCAACTATAAAGATTAAGACCGAAAAGATTAGGGACGCCCTGCTCGTGCCGTTTTCGGCTATTCAACCGGGAGATAAGGAGAATGAAACGATAGTGTTCGTGAGAAACGAGAAAGGATTACCCGAAGAGCGAAAAGTGGTTCTCGGCGCCACGGATTACGAGAATTACGAGGTCAAGGAAGGGCTGAAGGAAGGAGACCTAGTGAAAGTCAAGAACTTCCCACCAAGAAAGAAGGAATAGAAGTCTAGGCGGTCGCAAGTTCCAGGTCCCCTATTAGCGGAAATGAGAGGCATTGACGCAATCACCCCGTGAAACCCAACACAACCCTTTGCGAATCTATGGGGACCTTGCGGTTGCGATTCCCCCGCCACGCAAAGTCGCTATCCCAGTTCTAACTCCTCGAGTGTGTCATCCACGGTTAGAGGGTTGTCCCGGATGTAGCTCGTCCCCTCCTCGCAGACTGGATTGTAAGGGCACCAGTGACAGAGCTTCCCAACGTTTGCGCGAAACTCCGTTGTCGCCTCAATCGCGCCCTTAATTTCGGAAATCTCCGCTACAAGTTCGACAAAAACGTCCTCGGAAAAGTCAAAGCACTGCGTAATCTCCTCTGCGGGGGACGCAAGATAGTGCAGATGGAACGCGAAGTCTGAAACTCTCGGAGATAGATACTTCCGTTTCGCGGCGAAGTAATAGAGCTTCGCCTGAAAATCATCGTTCCTTCTAGCCTTGCCCGTTTTCCAATCGTGGACGTGGATGTACCCATCTCCCTCCACGACCAAATCAAACCTACCGACAATCTTCACCGTCGCCGATATGAAGTTAGGAGGGAAACCGCCTTCAGCTTGAAGAATCCTGTGATTAGTCAACATGGGAAGCACGTTTTCAGTGAAGTTCTTCAGGCATTCCTTCCCGAACGCGGAGTAATCTTCCAGGCTCTTCCCAGGCTTTATTAAGCGTACCTCGTCAGTTTCAACTTTGTTCCCAAGTTCCCGGAGTTCATCATTTAGCCTGACCAGGAACCACTCCTCGTTCTTCGCTGAACCGATTACACCCTTGAAAGTTGGGTGCGAAAGGAAACTTTGCATAAGGCTATTTATGACTTTGTGAACTATGGTTCCAATTTCCCAGTCCACCGGCTTAAACGCCTTGGGCGCGCGCTTTATCCGCTCAAACTCGTAGCGTTTGGGGCACTGCCTATAAGCGTCAATGGCGGATTTTGATAGCCAGTCAACTCTCACTTGTGACGATAGTTTATCACGAGAAGCGCGAAGCCTTGAAGAAGAACCGCCATCAGCCGCCTCAAATAAAAAGCGTCGGAATGAAATTGGAAATAGTAGAATAAGTAGTGCAGGAGATAAACCTATGCGAGGCGATAAGAACAATTCGGACGCGGAGCGCGGGACTTGGCGTGTTAAGGTTGGCCTTGCGGAGATGCTCAAGGGCGGAGTGATAATGGACGTTACCACCCCTGAGCAGGCGAAGATAGCGGAGATTGCGGGCGCATGCGCGGTAATGGCGCTTGAAAGAGTTCCTGCGGACATTAGGCGCGAAGGCGGGGTTGCGCGAATGGCTGACCCGGAGATAGTTCTCGCTATCAAGGAAGCGGTTAGCATTCCCGTGATGGCGAAGTGCCGAATCGGGCATTTCGCGGAGGCGCAGATCCTTGAAGCCCTCGGCGTTGACTTTGTTGACGAAAGCGAAGTCCTCACGCCCGCGGATGAGGAAAACCATGTCTGGAAGCATAACTTCAAGGTGCCGTTCGTATGCGGATGCAGGGACTTGGGGGAGGCTCTGCGGCGAATCGGCGAAGGTGCGGCGATGATTCGCACCAAGGGCGAGGCGGGAACCGGTAACATAGTGGAGGCGGTTCGGCATATGCGGCGCGTGATGAGCGGAATCAAGACGCTTGCCACTTGCGACGAGGGTGACCTGCCTTCAAAGGCGAAAGAGCTGAATGCGCCCCTCGAGTGGGTTACGTGGGTGGCGAAGAACGGAAAACTGCCGGTGCCGAACTTCGCGGCTGGCGGAATTGCAACCCCCGCGGACGCGTCCTTGATGATGCAACTTGGAGCGGAGAGCGTTTTCGTCGGTAGCGGGATTTTCAAGAGCGAAGATCCGGAAAAACGAGCAAAGGCGATAGTTGAAGCGGTGGTTTACTTCAACGACCCGAAGAAACTAGCGGAGATTAGCAAGGGGCTTGGCGAACCCATGCGCGGTCTTGACGTCGCGACGATGGCGGAGGAGGAACGGTTGGCGAAGCGCGGGTGGTAGGAAATGGTGGTTAGTTTTTAGCCGTTAGTAGTTAGTTTTTGGTTCTTAGAGAATGCCCGAGTATGTTTACGGTTTCTCGCTATACGCGGGGAGTATTGACGTCACGAACTCCCGCTCTCCTCTGAGTGGGAAAATCTGGCGGTGGGACGTGGGCGAGGGAAAGGCGGAACGGTCCTCCCATATTATCTTCACGGCTAGAAGTTGCCCCTGTGAAAACCACTTAGGTCGCTAAGGCGCGCCACGTACTTCTTTATGTATGGGATGAAAAGGGCAACGCTCTTCCCAAGAAGTGCTAGGACCCCGATGATTGCCTGGACAAGCCCAAGCCTGGCTATGAAAAGGATTGCCTCGTCGGAGAAAAGGTCCGTCCACCTTAGAAACTTGATGAGCGCGGGCAGAAAGACGGAAATGATGAGGAGAAGAAGTCCCGCGATGACGAGGAAGAAAATTGCCAGCCAGCGGGCTTCCTCGTTCTTCATCACGCCACGACCTGGAATAATCAGGATAGCCAGATAAATGGCGAGGCTGACCGCTATAACCAACTTCTGGGCGAGGTTAAAGGCATCATCCGCTCGGATAAGCTCAAAACGGACGAGCATTGGCAGAAAGGCGAAACTGAGAAGCAAGCCAAGTAGGCTGAGTACCCTGAAGCCGTATCCCACGTTTGGCTTCTGCTTTTTGTTTACGCGCAGGATACCAATATTTTAACCTAGTTTGGGTTCGGTGAGGTGTTTTTGTTGTAAATTGAGCGCGGAAGTTTTCTGACTTTGCGTGAATCCCAATTCTCTAGGCTATCCCCGTTGCAAGATTATTATTGGCAGTTTAGAGTAGCCATAAGGAGGTGCGGGCTAAGGTTTCACGCTAGGAAAGGGTAACGTGTCTCGTATCCTGGCGGAAACTATGAACCTCTACCACGGTTGAAAAGAAGAAATCAATATGCTAGATTCATAGTTCACCAAAAACCGATTAGATTGCTTATTCAAATATGGAAGAAACTGAAAAATTGCCCTTAATCTCACTTCGGCAACTGCTGGAGTGCGGGGTGCACTTCGGGCATCCCGTTCGCAAGTGGAACCCGAAGATGTCGCCCTACATCTACACCAAACGGGCCGGGATTCACATAATTGATCTTCAACAGACGGTACAGTTCATTGACGAGGTTCACGATTACCTGATAAGACTGGTTGAAGCCGGCGGAGTAGTGCTATTTGTCGGAACGAAGAAGCAGGCGCAGGACGCCATAAAGGAGGAAGCCACCCGCGCGGGTATGCCTTACGTCTCCGCCAGGTGGCTTGGCGGTTTGCTTACGAACTTCCCTACCATCAAGCTAAGGATAGAACGGCTAAAGGAGCTTAGAAAGATGAGGGATGACGGGTACTTTGACCGTCTGCGAAAAAAGGACGCGAGGTTTCTCATTGACGAAACGAATCGTCTAGAGAAGTTCATCGGAGGACTCGTTGGGCTTGAGAGACTACCGGACACCCTCTTCATCGTGGACGTGAAAAAGGAAAGGAACGCGGTGAGAGAGGCAAGGCTCCGTGATATCCCGATTATCGGCGTTCTTGATACTAACTGCGACCCTGACGATGTTGACCTGAAGCTTCCCGGTAACGATGACGCGATAAGGAGCATCCGCCTGTTCTGCAGAATCGTTGCGGATTCAATTCTTGAAGCTAAGCTTGGGTATCTGCCGCCGGATTCGGTGTTTCTCCAGGCTGCTCCCACAGAGGAGGAGTTCTCCGAGGCTATCCTCACCAACTCGTTGGGTGCGTCGTCTGATGTTGACGAAGACAATGAAGACGGTTTCAGGCTACCTGAAGGCGGGCGCAAGGAGATGTCAACAGCTTAACTTTGGAACAGGAGTTAGATAATGGCTGGTGTATCTGCGAAAGCTGTGAGCGAACTGAGAGCGCAAACAGGCGCGGGACTAATGGACTGCAAGCGCGCCCTTGAAGAATCCGAGGGCGATTTTCAACGGGCGATTGAGATTCTCAGGGTTCGGGGTCAGATCATTGCCGGGAAGAAGGCTGGCAGAGAAGCGAACGAAGGAGTTATTCATGCCCATCTTTCGGAGGACTCTTCATTTGGCATCCTGGTTGAACTTAACTGCGAAACGGACTTTGTCGCAAGAACAGAGGACTTCCAAGGTCTCGCCAGGAAAATCGCGGTCGCACTCGCAAAATCCCGGTTCTCAGGTTCGCGGGAGATTGTTGAGGATACTGAAAGGCTTCTTTCACTTCCCTTTGAAGAAGGAACCACTGTTGGTAACCTTATAACCGACGCGGTGGGTAGAATCGGAGAAAACATAAGACTTTCCCGCGCTGGATTTATGCAGGTTGGGCTAAGCAACGGCTTCATAAGTTCGTACATTCATTTGGATGGTAAGATCGGAGTCCTTGTCGCGGTTGAGACCGCCAACGAGGCCAAGCGTAACGATGTGAATGTATCTGAGCTTGCAAGGAACCTCTGCCTGCAAATCGCCGCGACGGATCCAATTGCCATTGAGCGAGGTCAAGTTCCCGCAGACGTCCTGGACAGGGAGCTTAGAATTGCTAAGGAGCAAACCCTTGCAGAGGGAAAACCTCAGAACCTGGTGGATAAGATTGCTGAAGGTAGGCTGAATAAGTTCTTCAAAGAGTCCGTCCTTCTGGAGCAGGAGTACGTAAAGGATGAGAAGAGGAGTGTCAAACAGGTTGTTGAAGAGGTATCAAAGAAAGTTGGCTGTCCCGTGCGCATCACTGAATTCATCCGCTTTCAGGTGGGTGGTGAATAGGTGGGCAAACTCTGCCTAGGGTTTGCATTGTCAGGATGCTTGCGTTTGTCAAAAAGTTAGTGCAGGTACTCGTGGCTATCGCTCTAGGAGGAGTTGCGGTTTCCAGTATTGCTCTTGCATACCACTACAACAAGGTTCAAGGGAACCTTGAAAGCCTAATAAACATTGATCTACCTCAGGGACTTCAATCCACGAAGATATTCGCCAGAGATTACGACCCGAAAACCGGAAGAGGCACACTCCTCGCGACCCTATACCTAGAGAATCGCGAGTACGTAAGCCTGAAGGATATCCCGAAACCCTTGATTGATTGCACCCTCGCGATTGAGGATAAACGCTTCTACGTTCACGGCGGAGTGGACTTTTCCGCGAACGTTAGAGCCATTTTTGCCATCGTTAAGAGCGGAGGCGAGCTGGTCCAGGGAGGAAGCACCATAACTCAACAGCTTGCAAGGAACGTATTCCTCCCCTATATAAAGAGTCAGAAAACTTTGAACAGGAAAGTCCAAGAAATCGTTTTAGCGAGAAGCCTGGAAAGCAAGTTTACCAAGGAAGAGATTCTAGAAAACTACTTAAACAACATTTTCTACGGCGCGGGTGCTTATGGCGTTAAGGCGGCTGCGTCGACCTATTTCCGCAAGGACATATCTGAGCTAACCCTTGCGGAATCGGCGCTCATCGCTGGGCTTCCGCAGAAGCCATCCGCTCTCAATCCGTTTGTTAACCTCAAGGGTGCGCTTGAGCGGAGAAACGTTGTCCTAAGCAGGCTTCTTGCGGTAAAGCGCTCAGGGAAGTTCCTTGACTTGGACTATCTATCAGAGGAGGAAATAAAGTCCGCGATGGAAGAAGAGATACAGCTCGCGGAGAGAACGGAGCCAGGAACGATGCGAGCGCCTCACTTCTCAAGCTGGGTCCGGGAACAGCTCTATGAAAAGTACGGGGAGGACCAGGTCCTGCGTCAGGGGCTCGTAGTAGTCACTTCACTTAATCCAGATTATCAACAGGCGGCTGAAAATGCGGTTCACGAGGCTATTGACAAATACAGGGATGCCAGAAGAGTAACGGAAGGAGCGCTTGTTGCCGTTGACGTTGACACGGGGGAAATTCTTGCCCTCGTTGGGGGATACGACTATAGCGCGAGCAAGTACAACCGTGCGGTTCAGGCTGATAGGCAGGTTGGCAGCGCCTTTAAGCCCTTCGTTTACGCGACTGCTCTAATCAAGGGGTTTTCACCCAGCTATGAGCTTCGTGACCTGAAAATGACATACCACATAGGCCCTGGTCAATTCTACACGCCTAAGAACTCCGACCTTTCATACCGCGGGATTGTCAATATGGTTTACGCCCTCCAGTATTCCCGGAACGCGGCAACCGTTGACCTGGCAAATCGCGTAGGTCCTGAGAACATCATTGAAACCGCGAAGAAGATGGGGATAAAATCCCGGCTTGACGATGTGCTTTCCCTCGCCCTGGGTGTATGCGATGTTACCCCGCTGGAAATGGCGGCGTCTTTTAACGTTATAGCCAGGGGTGGAACTTACGTTGAACCGGTGGCGATCCTTCAGGTTTACGACAGGAGCGGTGTGCTTCTGGAGGACCACACTGCGGACATTCAACTAAGAACGCGCGAAGCGATTCCTACTGACGTTGCTGTCACCCTGAGAAAAATGATGGAACGCGTAATTACTGGAGGAACTGGCACATCCGCAAGGTTTAAGAACGGTGAAGGGCAATATCAGCCCGCTGCGGGAAAAACAGGCACAACCGAGGACTTTGGTGACGCCTGGTTCATTGGATTTACTCCGAAGATAACCGCAGCGGTCTGGGTGGGAAACGACGACTTCAGAAGGAAAATGGCAAGGGTCTTTGGCGCGACAATCCCCGCGCCAACTTGGAAGAACTTTATGCAGGAAGTTTACAAGGATCGACCACTTGAGCAGTTTAAAGTGCCCGCCGATGCTGAATACAATGATATTCCTTCTTCATCAGCGCGTCCGGTGTCGGATTTAGAGGATATTCAGGTTGAAGGAAACTACTACTATAAATTCACTATTGACGTGGAAGAGGTATTGAAAGAGATGGAAGAGGAGGAGGAGAAGGCAAAGGAGGAAGCCGGGTCTGGGAGAGGAGATGGAGCGTCGGATGAGAGTAGTGACGAACCGCCAGAAATTTACTTCTAGATTCACCTGGGAGTTTACCGATGGAAGAACTCAGAGGAAAGATTGCACTTGTTACCGGTAGCACTCGCGGTATCGGACGCGCGATTGCAGACGCTTTCGCGGAGGAGGGTGTCAGGGTTATTGTCAATGGGAGAAACACTGAGCGCGTAAATAAAGTGGCAAGCGAGCTAAATAAAAGGCATACGGATATTGCGGTGCCAATTCCCGCGGACTTGACCGACCGTGCTGAAATTGAAATGCTCGTAGATCAAGCGATTTCCGCCTGCGGTAAGGTTGATATTCTCGTAAACAACGCCGGGCTTGGACACTTCGCGCCCGCCCACGACATAGAGCCTAAAGATTGGGACGCGGTAATGCGAACCAACATTGATGCGGTTTACTACCTGACCAAGCTTCTGCTCCCACAGATGATTGATAGAGAAGACGGTTACATCATCAATATTGGCTCGCTAGCTTCCAAGAACACTTTTGCGGGTGGCGCGGTTTACTGCGCGAGTAAGTTTGCTCTTCTCGGCTTCTCAGAATGCTTGATGCTAGACGTGCGACAATTCGGTATTAAGGTTAGCGTGATTATGCCGGGTAGCGTCGCGACGGATTTCTCCCATCCGCTTAGCGGTGCGGATGATTGGAAACAAAGACCCTCAGACGTTGCCCGTGTCTGCGTAAACCTTCTTAAAGATAGGAAGCCCTTCCTCGTTTCCCGCCTGGAAATGCGTCCGCTGAATCCCCCAAAGAAGTAGTTGAAAGTGAGTTGTTGACCCAAAACGCGAGGGCCTTGCCCATAACTTCCCCTGGGTTAGGTTCCAAGTGCTATCGGACAAGGACGATGAGCAGAGAAGCTTCCATAGTTTATTCTGCCCGATTAGGATACTTAGGATACTGGTGACACTAAAGGCGGCGCTTCTGCCCTACGGCACATCAAGTAGCCACCTCCCACTATTAGCAACATCCTGCCTGGACACTGGACACTGGAGGCTGGACCGCAAGTGCCTTGACAATGTGTCCCAATTACTACCGTTCAAGAGATTTCTCTATGAAGGCTTGGAATTTTGGCTAATCTACGTCATTGTGTTATCAGCTGGGAGTGTCCTGGGGAGGTGTACGGTAACAGTACGGTGCCCAGAGATAGCCCAGAAATCTAATTTCGAGCAGGGCTCAAATGCCTGGAAGTATTTTTACAAGGACGCGGGGAGAAGGGCGTTAGCTTCTCCAAGTGGGAGTAGGCGGGACCCAGCGGAAGGGCGGGTAAACTTTAGTCCCGCAGTAGGTGCTGGGTTAAAGCCCAGCGTACTCGTGGAGGAACCCGCCCGCACAGGAAGAGAGGGTCGCAGACCCTCCCCTACAAGTTCCGCCCCACGCTTCGCCTCCAAACCCCCAACGGGCGCGAAAAGCAAAATTCCAAATTCCTGTTTCAAAACTATTGACTTTGGCGAAATTTGGGGTATAATATAGGTGTTCGCAGGGGTTTTTTGGAAGTTGTGGGCGGTAATTTGAGCTGGCGGATGGGTGTTCCCCGCAGGTGAATTAGGATTTTATTTCAAGGAGGAAAGGCAAATGATATCTAGTCTCAACAAGAAGGAGCTCTCTCTCTAGGGGTAGAGGGAGAGGGCATTGGAGAGTTGTGGTTGGCTTGGTAATTGCTATGACCGTAGTCTTTCTTCCTGCGGAGGGGGTTTATCCCGAGGGGGAAAGCCCTGAAAGAACGTGTTTCAAATCCTGATGATTCTCTTACCGCGCAGGCGCCTCCCGCAAAAACCACCGCCACCGGCATAGGCGGAGGAGAGGGAGGAGGAGGTGACGGCGGCTTTGGCGGTCTCGGCGGGGATTCCTTTATTCAGTGTGACGGTTACATAGTCTACGAGCAGGGCAACTTACAGGAAGGGATTATGCCGATCATAGGGCCCGTGGTTTCAACTTTCGTTTCAACTGACGCGGAAGGCAATCCTGTTAACGTGAACGAAATAGGTTTCCACGACCCATTCACCAAGGTTTACCAGGTAGTTGAAGATGGGACGATTATAGTAACCAACGCAGACATTTCCGAAACCATTGCTGAACCGATTAACGATTATCCCCCCGCGGAGATGTGGACTGACCCCGAAACGGGAGAGAATCGCCGAATAATTCAGGGCAGAGTAGTAGCCTTCTTTGATACCTCGGTGACAGCGGATTGGTTGTTCAGCTTTTTTGCCCAAAACGATCTTACGGTCGCTATGTCATTCTTTGAACCTGACGCAAGTGGACAGACCGCCAACGAGATTGCCTATTTTGAGCTATACTACGGTGCCAGTTGGAATAGCGTGGACGAGGTGCTTAGCTTTCTTGACGGGATTACAGAGGTTCAGTTCGCTAGTCCAGTTTTCTTGGACAGCTGGCAAAAACACTATGCTCCGCCGAATGACGAGTGGTACAACCCACCGAAAAATGCCAACAAGCATCTTGACATTCTGTATTCGGTCAATAATCCGTACATTGAGGATTCTGGAGGCTATTCGTTTTACAGGGGCGGTGTAGCTGTCCTGGACAGCGGTGTCTACCGCTCGCATGAAGATTTCACCTACACAATGCCTCCGCCTCGCTTCTTCAGTTCTCCGATAACGAAGGCAGGGATTGATTGTTACGGAGGGAACCCTCCGAGAATTTATTTCGGTAGGGATAAGAGACCCGACGGCACCAGGCGTGGCGAGCCAGCAGAGAGTGAACCCGCTGGGTATAGGCAGCACGGAACTCAAGTGGCAGGCGCCATAACCGCCGCTACGAACAACTCTGTTGGAGCCGCAGCATGCGCACCAAGGGCGAGGGTCATCCCCGTGTATATGCAAGCGGATCAGCTGTATCCTAATAGGTATAATGGAAGCGCAATCCTTGCGGCCTACAAAGCTGTGAATGACTGGCTCCAGTGGGACCCCTACGTGGACCCAATAGCGGTTGTGAACTGTAGTTTTGGGAGCTACGATTATTACTGGCCAGAGCACCAAGCGATTGGGCTGGACGTGTTCTACGATAATGGTTACTTGTGGGTAGCAGGTGCGGGCAATGATAATAATTTCATTTTCACCTATCCCGCGGCCTACGGAGCAAATTGGCCGGGTGACCTGGTTCTCGGAGTTACCGGTCTCTGGGTTAGAGAGGATGGACAGGAGTTTCAGGCGGTGATGTTCGGCGAAGGTTCCAACTACGCACCTCCGGGCTATTATCCGGTGTCGGGAATCTATGGACTTTACAAATTGGATGGGTCACGGTTATTCGTTTACTTGCCGGCTCGGCTTTCGCCACCAGATTTTAAGTATTAGAGTTTCAGCGCGACCAGTTTTGCCGCCCCTCAGGTGTCCGCCCTCGCCGCAGCGCTCTTCGGCAGGAAGCAGTATGGGGATAGATTCCTTTACAAGGACGTTATGGAGCGCATAATCTCTACGCGATGGAGCGGGTACTATGATTTCAGGGCGGGTGTTGTTGACTATTACGCCGCCCTAGACGGTTGGGAATGAAAGGAGGAACGATTATGAGGATTGTGATTAGAAGTTTTCTGTTAGCTGGTTTAATGGCTTTGATTACGCTTCTCTCGCAATGTGGTAAGAGCGGGCCTCCGCCACCACACTTCAGATTCCCTATCCTTGAGCCCCTCGTCACCATAACCGCCTATTACCCCTACATAGAGTCAGTAGAGCTACCCGAGGAACCAGTGCCCTTACGAGATATGGTTCAAATACGTCTGAAACTCTTCTTTCCTGAAGGAACGCCAAGTTCACTGGTGCTGTCCCATGAAAGCGCTTTCGTGAATCCTCCTGGGGAGTATGTGCTTGAAACGGGTGAAACGGTGAGCAGTTTCCCCGGAACTAACCTGCTGGGCCACCCGACGTCACCTCGCATTAAAGAACTTTGCTTCACAAATGAGGGCGTCCTTACTCGGCATAAGTGGTATCCTGGATTTGTTAACGAGGGCATAGTGGGTGAGATTTCCACTGATTGGCTCCTCACTCTAACGATGCCCGCAACTGGGCAAATCTTACTTCTTGCCGCGGGTTCCCCTGAAGACAGTGGCTTTATTGAGTGGAGGGCACCGGCAACCCATACGACGTACTTATCAGAAGAAGACCTAGCCTGGTGGAATGAGCACGCCTATGCGGATGGGAAACTCAAATGGTTCTACTACGAGTATCCCGTCCTTCTCAGTGGTGATGGCGCGTAGCGGGGGAAATGCAACTGGGCGTGGTCCTGGGCGTAGCGAAGATGAGTGTGATAGGGTGGAGTCGTGTCAGACACCCTGTCCTCCCAGTTGCTTTTCATTGGGAACGCCACCTTCCACCTTGGTAGAATAGGCGTGTGGATAAAACGGTGCTTCCAAGGACGCATTCGGTCGTTTATTACTCCTTGTTGGAGGCTCTCGGTCGATATGACCCAGATGCGCTTTCGGAAGCCCTCCGTGAATTAAGAATCAGCGGAGACTCGCTGATTAGGTGGAAGGAAATTGACAAGTTCCTCTCAGAACGCCCCGTGAGGGAGCTTATTTCGCTTATAGCTGACCATCCATCTTTCCTGGAAATCTCCAGAGTTGCGGGGCAGTCCGCGTTTTCTTATCTGGGAGCTGGTATCAGGCGCCACCACACCAAAAGCGTCCTTCGCTTGGCGCTTAGGGCGCTTCAGGGGCTCATACCGCATCTCAAGCACGAGGTTATAGCAGGTAAAAACGCTGGCGTTAGGGTGAAGAACTCGCCCTTCGCGGTATCAGGAACCGCGAAGCCAACATGCGGTTTCGTCGCTGGCTTTCTAACGTCCGCGTTTATCTCTGCTGGCGCGCCAGAGAAAAGCGTCGCGGAAACTCTTTGCGCGAGTGTTGAACCGAATTCAAGAACTTGCCTTTTTGAGGTAAGTAAGTCACCATTAAACGTAGTAATTGGAATATGAAAGGGTTCAGGATTGGAACAAACGTAACTTCTTGGTTGCTCAAGCTTTTGGCGGTTGCGTTCCTTACTAGCTGCGCGTCTCCTTTTAGTACGGCTTCTTCCGAGATAAGAGGAAGCGTTACCGACGGGCTCACCGGGGAACCCCTTGCCAGCGTAAAAATAGGTATAGTTCCATGGGAGGTAGCCAAACGCGCACTTCCATCCGAGCCCATTAGCCCTTCCAAGCTCACCGTAACTGACAACTTCGGGAATTTCAGTTTTTACTTGACTGGTAGGCTGAAGAAATCAGCTCCATTCCTGCTTTTCACCGCGGACGAGATCTACGAGAACAAAGCCTACGAGGACGTCCCGTTTCCTGGTGTTCGTCCGACTCGCTTGGGTGTTTTGTCCTCCGCGGAAGCCTACAAGCCTGGCATTTCCCAGCCTGCGCGGTTCGTCCTTTCCCCTGCAATACGCACTGTTGACCCGGTTTTTATCCCGATGCGGGATGGTGTTAGGTTGACAGCGGTTATGTATATGCCTAAAGAGGAGGGCAGGTATCCGGTAATCTTGCTCAGGACTCCCTATGGACGCCACGGCAATCGGGAGTACGCCAGTATCGCCCGGGAAGGCTACGTGATAGTTTCCCAAGACTTGAGGGGTCGCGGGGATTCTGAAGGCGAGAACTTGGCGTTCATAAATGACGCCTGGGGTGACCTTCAGGACGGATATGACACGGTTGAGTGGCTCGGTAAACAGCCTTTCTGTAATGGTAAAGTGGCAACAGCGGGCGGTTCCGCACTTGGAATCACACAGGAACTATTAGCTGGCTCTCATCCGCCCCACCTTTCAGCGCAAGTGATAGCGGTAGGTGTTCCGAGCCTTTATCACTACGCGGTGTATCCCGGCGGTGTCTATCGCGAAGAGCAGATAGACGGGTGGCTGGAGAAAAACAAGTTTGACCCGAAGAATAAGAAACTGATGGTCTCCCACCCTTACTATGATGACTTCTGGGCAGGACTTGACCTTGATACGCGAATAGGTCAGGTTGACACGCCCGCCCTGCTTATTGGTGGCTGGTACGATACCTTCGCGGAGGGCACCATCGCCTCCTATAAACTGCGCAGGATGGAAGCCTCACGGGAGGCGCGAGAGAATACCTGGCTAATAATGGGTCCATGGGCGCACGGAAATATCTTTAGCGAGGTTGTAGGTGAGGTTAAGTTTCCTGGGATAGCAGGCAGATCATTCTTCGGCGAAATACTCAGCTTCCTAAATTACTATGTTAAAGGCATAGAGGGCGTGTTTCCGAGCAAGATTCCAAAGGTTCAATACTACGTGATGGGAGACCTATCGGGCCCGGATGCTCCAGGCAATTTCTGGATGAGCGCCAGCGATTTCCCGCCGGAGGCGGATGTAGCGAGGCTTTTCCTCACTGAAGAGGGCAGGCTTGTCCCCGACCCGCCTGAGGAGGAAAAGGTTTCCGTGAAGCTGAAGTTTGATGCCGGCGATCCCGTCCCGACACGAGGTGGTAGGAACCTTAACATTCCATCGGGACCGATGGATCAACGCCCATTGGAAGAAAGATCCGACGTCATACTTTTTACTAGCGACACCGTTACAAAACCCCTGCCTGTTGTCGGGCTCGTGCGCGCCACTCTTTACGTTGCCACTGAGGGGAAGGACGCGGACGTCAGCGTCCGCCTAACGGACGTCTACCCTGATGGCACCTCTTTTCTTGTCCTTGACGCAACCTATCGCCTGTCATTGCCACCGCCCTACGACACTCCACGGGATGTTAAAACGGGCACGTTTTACGAGCTAACCGCCGACCTGGGCCATACCGCCTACGTATTCAATCGTGGGCATAGGATTAGAATCGCCCTGGCCGGAAGCAACTATCCGCGCTACGCGGTCAACAAGTTAGCGACTTCCGCGGAAGTGCCTATGAACATCTTTATTTCCCTTGGCAAGAACAACCCGTCCTTTATAAGTTTTCCAGTGTATGAGCGGGTGGTTGACAAGTTCCGGGAGAGTAGAAGCGATGGGAGTCAATAATTCCATAGAGACGATTCTCTACGGGTGTGACCCTACGGAAGCTATTGTAGCGATTGACTACGATGAGTCAACGGGAGAGGGCGTATCTTTCATACGGGAAAGGGACACGACTCGTGAAGTGCGGGAAGCGTTTTTGCCCTTTATTCTGCTTGATGCGGAGGAAACCTTAAAATCCGCTGGAGTTTCAAGGGAGGGAGCCCAGCTTGAGAAACTTTCAGGGGAGAGGGGATTCAGGTTTCTTGCCCGCTTCCCCGATGCCAGAAGTTACCGGGATGCGTTGTCAAAGCTTGCTGCGTATTACCGCAAGGAGAAGAATAAACTTACCGAGGACCCATACTTTGACGCCGGGGACATAGGACATCAGTACATACTCCTTTCCGGAAAGACTCACTTTCTTGGGCTTGACTGGGAGCACCTTAAGACAATGCACCTTGCATTCAGGCTAAACGTTAGTGCGGAGCTGGCTAATCCAAAGAGCCAAGATCAGGTTATAGTCGCCCTTGGGATGAAGTTGGGGAAAGAGGAGATTATCCTTGATCTTGATCACCATAGTGAGCCGGAGATGATAAAGGAGTTTGTGAGCGCGGTAGGGCACTACGACCCGGATGTCATCTGCGGACATAATTTGCACAAGCTCCTTCTTTACTTCATCTACGAGCGAGCCAAGCGTTACAAAATTCCGTTTTCCCTCGGGAGGGGCGGAAGGTTGTGCACATTGGAGGGTTATAGAATGCCGCTCGCGGAGCGAAGGCTCGAGTTTCCGCGTCTGCGTGTGTTTGGGAGAAGCTTGATAGACTCCTGGATACTGGTGCAAACCTACGACATTTTCAAGCGGGAGTTGGATTCTTACGAGCTGGCTTATTGTGCAGAGCACTTGGGCACTCGAAGCACTCCTAGAACGCTTATTTCCGCGTTGCCACCTGATGGTTCCTATACGCAGATACTTCCCCAACTGATTGAAGAAACCCGCGAGGACCTAGAGGATGTGAAGGGCATAGTCAACACATTGATTCCCACCTTCTTCTACTTCTGCCAGATGCTTCCATACACGTTGGAGGAGACGGTCATACGGGGAAACGCGACTAAGATCAACAGCTTTTTCCTGCGGGAGTACCTTCGTCAACGTGTGGCAATTCCCGAACCGATTGAGGCTAGGTGGTATCCGGGTGGATTCACGGAGCTACGCAAGACTGGCGTCATTCGCCCGGTCATAAGCGCGGACGTTACGAGCCTGTATCCATCCCTTATGTTGTCAAGGAAGCTGTTCCCAACCCGTGACAAGCTCGGTCTTTTTGAAGTAATTCTAAAGTCACTTCTTACCCGCCGACTTGAAATCAAGAAACAGCTCAAGCAACTTTCGTCCGATAACGCGGAATACCGAAGGCTTGACGCGCTTCAGGGCACTTTGAAAATTATCATCAATAGTTTCTATGGTTACCTCGGCACAGACAGAATGAACTTTGCGGACATAGAAGTGGCTGAACGGGTAACCGCAGAGGGGCAGGACATTGTCAAGTCAATGGCGCAAATCATTGAGAACTTGGGAGGGGAAATCGTGGAGATAGACACGGATGGCATCTACCTTCGCCCGCCGGATAAGTTTGTCAAGTCCAAGAATTACGAAGCTTTTGTTCAGCTTATTAACGCTGAAATGCCAAAGGGCATCACCGTCGAACTGGGGGGAGTCTATCCCGCAATGCTGTCCTATAAGATCAAGAATTACGCGCTTCTGGGAGAAAACGGCAGACTTGAAATCAAGGGCAGTGGACTAAAGTCCCGGGGACTTGAACCTTTCCTGAGAATGTTTATCGAATCCGCAATTCGTCTTGTTCTTACTGACAAGGCTAGAGAAATTCAAAAGCTTTATGGGGAGTTTCTTCAAAGGCTCAAGGACCGCCAGTTTACTGTCGCGGAGCTTGCCAAGACGGAGACTTTGGTGGATAGTCTTCAAACTTATGAGAAGAAGATACAGACGACTCGCAGAAATCGGCAAGCTCAGTACGAGGTGGCGAAACGCAGTCCAGTCCCTCTGAAGCCCGGCGACTCTGTTACGTACTATATCAGTGGTGACAGCGCAAAGGTTAAATCCTACGAAGTGGCGAAACATATCAACGAGTTCAATCTCGGCTCGCCCGACGTCAACGTTCCCTTCTATGAAAAGCGTCTGGCGGAAACTTACAAGCGGGTGAAGGAGTTTGTGGTGCAGAAGGAAGGTCGCGCTAGTCAGTCAGGAGAACAGGTTTAATTGCGATCATCGTCACGTTATCCGTGCCCCCTCTATTAAGGGCGGAGGACAAGTAAGCTTCAGTTAGTTCATCAGGAGTCTTCGCTTCGCTCGCCAGTTCCTCAAGCTTTGTGGGATGAACCAGGTCCGTTAGTCCGTCACTTGCTATAACGATGAACGAGTCTAGGGGAAGCGACAGGGTGAATACGTCCGGCTTTACTTCATTGCCTGTGCCAATCGCCTGGCTAACGATGTTCTTCTGTGGATGTTGAAACGCCTCGTCTTCAGTGATCTTTCCAGCGTCCACTAGCTCCTGCACAAGACTGTGGTCGCGAGTCAAGGGCGCGTAACCGCGGAATCCCACTTTGAAAGTTCTGGAGTCCCCTACGTTAAAGACCTCCATGGAAAAGCTTCTTAAGCCCGCCTTCTCACATGCGTCTCCTCTGTGGCACGCAAATACCCCCGTGAGAGTGGTGCCCATACCTTGAAGATCTGGTGCACGTTCGCTTACGCCTAAAACCTCTTGATTAACCATCTTTATATGCTCCCTCATCAGCTGAGCCAGTTCCCTTATATCTTCCTTACACTGAACCGCGAGTGCCCATGCTGGCGCGTAGCACCGAAGTAGCTCAAGGGCGAGGGTGGACGCAACCTCACCACCCGCGTGTCCGCCCATCCCGTCCGCAACCGCAAGAAGCGTGTAGGAACGTCCCATTTCCAAAAGAGCACTCCTTTCCACGAGCAGAGCATCCTCGTTGTTGCTCCTGACCCTCCCCACGTGGGTCAGATTGGCAACCTCCAACTTTACGCTCGCCCGAGAAAGTAGGTCGCCCGCGCCATCAGGATTGCGCAGGATCCCGTCCACAAGCGTCAAGCACTTCTCTACGTTTTCCTTAAACGGGGACGCTGTTTGAACTCTACAGGAGAGCTCATCCCTTAATATCTCCGCAATTTGTAGCGTGAGATCGTGGCTTGCGCTTTCCAAATGCTGGAGGTCCTCTAGGGAGTAGAATCTGAGCTTGTGAAATCTATACCCACTCAATGACGTCGGGTTAATATCCTTCAAGTAGATCTTCTCGGTATCGGGGTTCTGAAAGCCAGTTTTCGTGTGCTCCCATATCCTCGCTTCAAGCCGAAACGTATCGGAAAGAACATCCAGCATCTCGGCAAGGCTAAGGTCCCGAACCTGTCCCCGAAGGGTTCCCGTGAAGCCATCCGCGGTGAAGCCCTTTTCGTCAAGAAGCAAATCTTCCACCCAGTCAAAGCATCGCACGCCTGCCATGAGAATCTCATCAAGCCATCCAGCGTTTTCCTTGAACTTTTCCTTCGCAGTCCACTTGACAAGCTCTGTATCCCGCGGAGATAGCCTCTGGAGTTTGGCTACTTCGGTTTCGTAAATCGTTTTTTCTGTTAAGTCGCCTTCCACCGTTATAAACGGGTCAGTTTTGTCCATCGCTCCTTTCTTCCTCGTTTTCCAAATCACGGTTTTTCCCTATAACCACTCTTTCTTGTAGAAGAACCACAATAGAAGCGCTGTGGTGAGAACCATAAATCCATCTAGAATCCAAATGAGGCTATTGCCAAGCCCGATGCCGTGCAGATTCGGGAGGTTCATTCCGTAGAAACCAGTAATAAACGTGAGCGGGACGAAGAGCGCTAGAACTATCGTAAGTACGCGCATAATTTCCTGCGAACGGACGTTAATTATGTGGTCGTGGATCTGCAAATTCTGATTAAGAATTTCCCTTTCCTGCTCAATGATATGTAGCGCCTGCTCCAGGTGGTTGATCAAACCTCCAATGTAAACGACTATTTCCTCCCTCTCGCTTTCAGCAATGGGCAACGGCTCTTCCGGCTCCTCGTAGGAGTTGGATAACTCTGATAGAATCTTGAGTTCTTCGGAAAGCGATTTTCTCATAATAAGAATGTTATGCCTCAGAGCGACGACTTCCTCCATAGTTGATAATCCAGATCTGCGCTTTAACTTCACTTTCAACAGCGGAACGTTGACTACCCGTTGGCTCAGAATCTTGACTTCTACCTCATCTGCCCTGTTCTGGATAAGAACGAGCATCCTTAGATAATCATCTATCAGGACGTCCAGTACGTGATAGAAGAAGATGATTGCCCGGTCCTTGAACACGTAAAGGTCCTCGGGAAGGTTCCCTTGGAACTGTTTCAAGTATGTGGGGATTGGGCTTCTATGCAGAGTAAGGACGAAGTTCTCGCCCAGATACACGTTTATCTCACTAGCCTTGAAGTAGTCCTTCCTGGCTTCTCTAAAATAGTGAAGAATGAAGAACTTGTAGCCCCGTTCCTCCTCAACTTTTGGCTGATAAACGTCGGGGGTAACACACTCCTCAACGGTCAGTGGATGGAAGTCAAGTCGTTTCTCAAGAAGTTCAACGACCTGTTCAATGGGCGCGTGGGAAAGGTCAAAGTCTAGCCAGACGAATTCGGGCGCGCGTATTAGTTCCACGACCTCATCCATCGTCTTAGGACTGACTTCCTCGTAACCTTGCCCGATAACCTTAATACCATTCACAGGAATTTGCACGGGGTTGATTGTAGTTTAAAATGTTCACTCTAAGCAATCTGAATTCCTAAACCCTGCCAGACCAGTAATTTGGAGGTAATTGACTTATGGCTATATATTCCTGCGACGGGCATACCCCAGTCCTCGGAGAAGGGACTTTCGTCCATGATTCCGCTTCAGTGATAGGCAATGCGCTCATCGGCAGAAACTGCTTCATTGGTCCTGGAGCCCGTATAAGAGGTGACTATGGACGAATTATCATCGCTGATGAAACCAGCGTAGAGGATAACGTGATAATTCACGCACGTCCAGGCGAGATAACCACGGTGGGAAACAGCGTCACTCTGGGTCACGGCTGTATCCTGCACAACTGCACGATTGAGGATTTCGCGGTAATTGGGATGGGCGCCATTGTTTCCGACTGGGCTATCGTAAGACGTTGGGCGGTCGTGGCTGAAGGAGCAGTCGTTAAGAATAGCTTTGAAGTTCCTGAGGAGCGAATCGCTGTCGGCGTCCCCGCTAGACTACTTGAACCATCCGTTTCCCTCGCCTATAAAGAAGAGTGGCTCCACTTTAAGAGGATCTACGCTCGTTTGGCTAGAGTAACCTATCCGCAGACTTCACGACTCCTTGACTAGTTTCGGGGAATGAAAGTTCTCGCCTGCCGATTATGAAGTTATAGGGCGCCCGCTTCGCTGTTCGGGCGCAATCGGGCTTAACCTATCCATTTCGTCTGCTCGGGGTCATTCTTTATGCTTGGCTACTTCCCTGTTATAATGCATAACGTCTTGGCTGGTAATCAAAGTGTTGCAGGCGTTTACCTTGCTTGCTTAAGTTTGAGCTCTTGGAAATTTAACGGAGAGCAGAAAAGGTGGCGGAAATAGAATACCGTCCGATGGGAGGAGAATTTATTCTTCCAATTTGCCCGCAGATTCTTCTTGAGGCGCCATTGGATCCGGGCGACCCCAATCTATTCAAGCTTGTGGAGAAGTTTGAAGCGGACTGTCCGGACGAAGACTATGAATTCTTCCGTACCTGCGTTGAGAATGATAAGACCTGCGCAATTCTGGCGTGGGATCGATACTTGGTCGTTGGCGCGGTTACTTTTTTCCCGCAGAAGGAACTTCGCCCGCTGGTTGGTAAGGTTTATGGGACAGAGGACTACCCGGAAGCCTGGTGGAAGTCCCTCCCCGCGGATTCTTCAACCCTCGCTGTAGGATGCGTAACCGTTGCAAAGGGATACAGGGGAATGGGAGTGGCAACGGGACTCGTAAAGTTTCTCATCAAGTGGGCTAGGGTAAACTCTTGGCGCAGGTTGATTGCCACTGGTGTTAAGAGCGAGGTCGTTGGTTACGACCACAGGCTGGCGCTCCCATTCTGGGAGAACCTGGCTTTCAGAATCATACGCGTCAATAACCTATCTAGGCTGAAGCCCGCCTGGTCAGCCAAGATGAAAACGGAAATCCTCAAGAAACACGAAATGGGGGAGTATATGCTGGAGGGAATTGATTTCAGTTTGATACTCAAGAATATGGGCTGGGATGGGATTCTCGCTTCATACGACTTGGAGCTGAAGTTTGAATAAAACTCATCAAATACTGGTATCCGCTAAGAAATACGGTTTCATTCCACCGATTCACCCTGTTCATGGTTTGCGTCTTTGGCAGATTCTGATGCTTTTTGGGTTCGTCGCCTGGCTTATCGTCCTATTCCTTGAGAAGTCTGGGGTGATCCCTGAGGAGCCGACCATCTTTCAGGAGTGGGTTCTTGTGGCGGTAAATATGCTCATTGGAATCCTCTTCGTCTACGGAACCTGCGAGGCTCTCATAGTCGGCTCAGTAGCACTGGCACGCATTTACCGCTGGGACACATTCATCGCGGGCACGATTACAGAAATACTGACTCTTCTCCCAGAACTTGTGATCATTATCTTTTTAGTCAGAATAAATCCTCTACTCACTTTTCTCGTCTCGGCGGTCAGTATTTACAATAACGCTCTAGTTTTTAGCGTTTACTCGTTTCTACTGCCCAAGGACTTGCGGGGCCGGTATCTGATGCCCGAGCCAATTACAAAAGCCGGAACGCAAGTCTTGATTGCGGGGAGCGGGCTTGCCCTTGTCGTTGGCTTGGTGATGGTTGCTTTCGGTCATGGGCTGGAAGATCCTAAACTTAGGGAAGTGGATCTTCTGTTACTGGGATTGGCTCTCCTGATGGTCTTCGCCTTTTACCTTCAGACGCTTTTCCGTTATTACTCAAAGAGTGTTACGGGCGACGGTCCGCAAAGCCCTGAGAGTTCTTCGCCGACCTCACTCGGCAAAGCAATCGCCTTTCTAGTCGTGGGCGTTATTGGTGCGTGGATTGGGGGTGAAGCGGTAAGCGCAGTAGGAGACACACTGGTGAATGTGTTTAAGTTCAGTTTAATACCTTCCGCGATTATCTTGGCGCTGTTTGGAACCTTTGATGAGTACGTGGTAATCTATCAGTCACACAGGCAGAAGCTGATGGGGATAGCTCTTTCAAACGTGTTCGGCGGGATTACTCAGGTTATGTTCCTTGTTATGCCGTTTACGTTGCTAGCCATTGCGGTGAACGGGTTGGCGGGTAGCGTGAACGGTAGTATCCCCATAAACTTCGCGACTACCCTTGTTGTCATCTTGCTTTTCCCCGTATTTTTTGTCCTCTTTGAGTATCTGGAGGAGGACCACACTCTAAACAACCTGGACGCGGCAGGAATGCTGGCGATATTCATCCTTATCCTCTACGCCCTTCTCTTTATGAGCGGGTTGTGATTACGCTGATATAATCAGGGATAGTGCGCATTGCGATGATTGCGGGCAGGGCAGGGGATGGAGCCTGCGGAGTGGCGGACCATTCCTTATTCCTAGCGGTTGAGCTAGCCAAGCTCTGCAAGCACTGCCAAATCTTCTTTTTTCATGTCAGGGGGAGCGCGCCAAGAGCGGAGTATAGACAGCTAATTAACGAACCCAACCTGAATCTTGTTGAATTGTCAAACTTCTCCCTCTTCAACTTGCCAAACGTTATCTCGCTAATCAACTCGTTGAGAGTAGATGTCGTGCACCTTCAATACCCCGCTAGGGAGTACAGGTTTTCGCTGATGCCCCTCTTTTTCGCGCTCAACAGGGAAAGTCTGCGGGCGTCGGTATTCGTATTAACCGTTCACGAATATATGGATGCGCACCCACTCAGAAGATTTTCTGTGCGAGCGATCGTTTCTCACAGTGATTTAAGCATTATTCCTTCCTGCAGGAACTTCCGAATCCTCCAGGGGTTGGGAGTGCGTTCCGCCCACTACGTCCCAAACGGCGCCTTTTTCCACAAGCTAATCCCTGCGGGACACCCAAGCCTGAGCGCGTTTCAAAAGCGTGCTTTGAATCTTCTCCACTTCGGAATACCCAGCAAAACGAAGCGCCTGCGCGAGCTTGTAGACTTGGTATCCGACCTGCGACGCACTTCCCACTTGGCTGACTTAACGCTTACGCTGGTAGGAGGGAACGCTAGAATCTCGGCTCTGCTAAGAGGCGCAAAAAACTCTTCCGGACGCTTCGTAAGTTTTATGCCTGCTCAGGATGTCTCAAGCCTCTGCAAACTTGCTCAGGAGAGCATCCTCACTGTCTTCCCCTTTACCTTTGATACTCACAGAAGTTCCTTAATCAATGCTCTTGGTTTGCCTTCGCCAGTTTACTGCTTCGGAGTGGAAAAGGAACTAAAGGAAAAGTTTGGGGATTTACTTCCGTTCCATCCAGAAGATAATACCTATGAGGGTAAGCTGGTTTCCTTACGGGAAGTGCTCTCATCCTTGAATTCCGATTTTTCCAAGCTTGGTAGGCTTGCGCTTTCACGCCAGGGGGAGTTGCTTAGGCGTTTCAGCATTGAAAACATTGCCAAAGACCATTTCTCTCTTTACAATAGCCTACTTGGCGGGAGAAATTGTTGAGATTCGTAAGGGTAACTGTTTTCAGTTTAATGGCGACGCTCGTCATAACAACCGGTAGCGGAGGACAGCCCGTAGAGCTTCCCGAAGGCTTGCCTCCACTAAGGGAGGATGTGGACGTTTCCACCCCACCGACCTTTGTCCCCACCAATGGGCGCCTATACCAAAAGGAAAACTTCCAGCCGATAGGGTTGAATATTCAATCGGAGATTCTTTCGCCGGAGTACCTCGGATTGGCTTCCAAGGTGGATTTTGGCGCCTACAGGATAACCATAAACGAGTCAGACTTCGCGAGTCCCGATTCTCCAAACTACTTAAAACTAGCCTCTATAATTGACCGTATCGTCGGAGCGGGCGTAGAGGTCCTGCTTACGTTGGATACCAACTATCTTGACCCCGGGACTTACTCCGCGTGCCTTGCCCGCGTTTACGACACCGTTGGAGGAAAGGTAAAAAGTTTTCAGCTTCTGGACAACATAAACCAACGCGTCGGAGTTTCCTTAACCGCCTATAACGAAGCGTTAACTCTAGTCAGGACAGTCAGGGAGTTGAAAAAGGCTGACTTTGGCATAGTCCTCGGCGGAATTATCGGAATTGACCGTCGTTTTGTGAAGGAGCTGAATGATTTCTACATCTTGGATAGAGTGGACGCTCTCGCATTCAACCTGTTCCCCGATTCCTCTCAGATGGAACTTCCGCCAAGTTCAGCGACCGCGATTGCCCCTCACTCACTTTATGAAGCGGCAACGCTATTCAGCAGTATGCCGGTGGATAAGGACATTTACGTCACGAGCTTGGGTATTTCAACTGCGGTCTCGCCGTTTGGGGTTTCCCAGTTAGATCAAGCGTCAATGCTTGCGCGCGCAACTCTCTACTTGTTGAACGGTGGAGCTACTCGCGTCTTTATCTCAAGCCTCATTGACACCGACCCATTCTCCGTTAGTCCCTCCAGGAGTATGGGACTATTTATGGCTGACGGGACCGCAAAGCCCGCCTACTACTCTATCGCGAAGCTTGCAAAGACGCTTAGAGGAGCATACTTTATCGTTCCGTACTACCTCTTTCAAATGAGCAATGAATTCCCTGCAATGGCGGACCCCACTTTCGTCAACCACCTTTACGACCCGAAGAATGGCGTAATCAGCCTTTTCTATTGGACAACGACGATGAACCCGCTGGACAGATACACGAATCTCATCATCTACCGCACCGACATTCAGCCTGTGTCTCTCGTTAACCTACTTGCAGAGGAAAACACCCAGGTTCCTTTTAAGAAGGCGGGAAATCTGACGCTGTTTTCGCGCATTCCCCTTTCCCACGTGCCCACCGCCGTCAGACTGGAGCTGATACATAGGGATGGATAGCCCACCGAAAAGAATTGCCCTCGTTCACGACTGGATAGTCACCTTTGGTGGAGCTGAGCGCGTCCTCATTGAGATGCACAAGCTTTTCCCTACTGCGCCTATCTTCACCCTCTTCTTGGACGAGGATGCAGTGCCGGAAGAGCTTGAGGATGCCCTCATTATTCCCTCCGTGCTTCAGCGTTTTCCGAAGGCGCTTGCGAACTACCAAAGCTTGCTTCCCCTTTATCCCTACGCGGCGGAGCAGTTTGATTTAACCGGTTTTGACGTAGTGATTTCTCTGTCACACGCTGGGGCAAAGGGGGTCATAACGTCTTCCGCCCAAAAGCACCTCTGCTACTGTTTCACCCCTATGCGTTACGTCTGGGATCACTACCATACCTATCTGAAAAAGCTGAAGCTTTCGCCCCTCCGGAGCCTTGCCTTCAGGCTTAGCGCAAGCTACCTTCGCCAGTGGGACTTTGTATCCGCCCAGCGGGTAGACCATTTCATCGCGATATCCGAAACCGTCAAGGAGCGAATTGAGCGTATATATAGAAGGAAGGCAGTTGTAATTTATCCTCCCGTGGCTACGGATTTCTTTGTTCCCCTTGCGACTGACCAGCGTGCGAATGAATACTTCTTAATGGTTGGGCGCTTCGTTGCTTACAAGGGGTTTGACTTTGTCATTGAGCACTTCAACGACCGCGACGAACCGCTTCTCATTGTTGGGGATGGTCCCCTTCGCACGCGCTTGATGAAGCTCGCGAAGAATCCCAAGATTGAGTTCGTGGGAGTGGTTGATGACGAGGAGCTGAGGGTTCTTTACCAAAACGCCCGTGCCTTGATTTTCCCCGCCTATGAGGATTTTGGGCTCGTGCCAATAGAGGCGATGGCGTGTGAAACGCCGGTGATCGGGTTGGCACGGGGAGGTTGCGCGGAGTCGGTTGTGGACGGTGAAACCGGAATACTCTTCCCCGAACAGACGGTTATGTCCCTTGAAAGGGCGATCGGAAGGTTTTACGCCAGCACATTTGACCGTAATGCTATTAGGGCTCGCGCCAGGGCGTTTGACGTCCAGGTATTCAGAGATAGGATAACGCAAGCGGTTACCGCCTTATAGCGATCTTGTTCCTCACTCCTCCCTCGTTTTCTCAGGTGTTTCCACGCTCTAACCTAAATGCTAGAATCTATGGGCGGGGAGGCTCGCGTTATGGAAACAGAGGAAAAGAAGGGAAACGCGGATGGGAAACACCCGCCTGCGCTCACGCGTCGGCTAGAAGTTACGCAGGCTCCCCCATCCTTTTCCTTTCCCCACGTCATTCTTGATGCTCTATTGCTTCTATTTGGCTTCACGCTAGCTTATGTCGCTAGGTTCAAGAGCGGGCTACCAATCCCCCTTGGCGAAGTTCCCTACGGCGCCTACTTCAAGCTTTGGTTGTTTAGCGTTCCAATTTGGTGGGTAATCTTCGCCTTTCACGGCTTATACTACGCGAGGCTGAGAGAATCGCTTGCCAGCGAGTTCTCCCGTTTACCGTCAGCTGTCAGCATGGCTACTATAGCCACCATTCTCACCTCATACCTTGTGCGAGGGCTTCCCGAATCTCGCCTCACCTTCATCTTTCAATTCGTCTTCTCGTTTCTTCTCATCGCTCTTGGGAGAAGATTGGCGAGAAAGAGAAAGAGATCTGAGGGCAGAACTTGCGTGATAGTCGGTAGGTCCGGTATTTCGGATATCCTGAAGAGCAGGCTTCGCAGACGTTACGGCAAGGGACTAACGTTTGAGGAGTACTCGGACGACGATATTCAGGTTAAGCTACTTCACCATCGCGGAGACCCTTCATCGCTGGCTCGCGAGCTTTTGAAGGGAAAGCCGGTGGAAATAGTCGTGCTCGGTTCACCTCTAAGGGAGGTCACATCCGCGCTTATGCTCGTTGCCCTGTCTGGCTCCGCGAAGGTAAGATTCATTCCCGTGGGTGAAGCCCTATTTTTTGGTACCGCGCACCTATCTCCCGAGTACGGATTTCCGGAAGTTTCACCTAAGAGCTATTCGGAACTCTTGGCGATTAGGCGCGCTAAGCGCGTGTTTGACATCCTTTTTGGCGTTCTTCTTCTGATTCTCTCTTCTCCTCTGCTACTCCTTTCAGGTTTTATGGTTTGGCTTACTTCTCCCGGCTCCGTCTTCTACGTGCAAGAGCGTATAGGTGTTGGAGGTAGGAAGTTCAAACTTCTCAAGTTCCGCACTATGTATGAGCAATCCGAATTACCAGCGAGCCTGGCTACAGAATTTGCGGAGAAGTACAAACTGAGAGACGACCCAAGAGTCACCAGCGTAGGCAAATGGCTCAGGCGTTTCAGTCTTGACGAGCTTCCCCAGATCATCAATGTTATTCGTGGAGAGATGAGTCTGGTGGGTCCAAGACCAATCGTCCCCGAGGAAATTGAGAAATACGGCATCTGGTCAAAAGTGTTCCTCTCATTTCCGCCGGGGCTTACCGGGCTCTGGCAGGTTTCCGGTAGGAGTGAGCTTACCTATGGGGAGAGAATCGACCTTGACACATACTACATAATGAACTGGACGCCAGCGCTAGATTCCTCCATTTTGCTAAGGACCTTTACCGCCATCCTCTCCAGACGCGGCGCCTATTAGGGATGTGTCTTGTATTGCTTTCCAGTGTGGGGCGCGAATTTATTTCGCGCCCTGAGTTTTCGGAGTCCCCTGGGCTGACTATCCGCACTCAGGAACCTGGATCACGGGCATCCCCGCCCGTGCGCCAGAGTTGAACAGGCACGAGACGGGCGTGATCCGGGGCGGGAATGGGAAATCCGTCGCGCTAGTTGACGCCCTCAAGGAGCTTGAGGAACTGCCTGCGCCTGCTGACCTGAATGCGAATATCTTCGCGCAACTCAAATCCGCCCGTGCGCGCCAACTTAATACACATTCAGAGAGTAGGCGGGACTTCAGTCCCGCTGAGGATGCCAGCGTGGGGGCGGTTCAAGAACCGCCCGCTGAATGGGCAGGTCGTGACCTGCCCCTACAGGACGTGCTCAAGGAACTGGAGGAACCCGCCCGCGCAGGAATGGAGGGTCAAAGAATCTCCTCTACAAGCTCCGCCCTACGATTTGTCTCCAACCCCCCACGGGGGAGGTAAACCACGTTGACGATTTGCGGGCGAGTTACGTTGAGAATGACGACACGGTGAGACTTGAATGGAGCGATTCTTACAGGCGGAGACTTTTTACTTGAGGATACCGATGGAACCAGTATGGACATAGACTTAGAATACACCGATGCGGACGGCGTGTTGGACAGAGAGGACTTTAGCGAAGGCTCATTGGATGTCCTCATTATGAAGCTAGACCCAGGCTAGCTCTAGGCGGTCGGGTTATCCCTTGAGTATTCCTGCAATCTGGGCAATAATCCTTACTACCCGTGTTTTACGCCAAGATCGCAAACTGCATTAGAAGCCTGCTCGTGGAAACTTTCCGCGAAGACGAGGAGCTTGGAGCCATCCTCTCGTGGACCGCGACGGGTGAACTGCGGGAGCCTCTGCAGTTCAAACCTATTAAGCCCCCACGGGATTGGGGCATCTCCTTTATTCTCCCCAAACTAGGTAAGGGCGGGCTTCTCCAGAGACTTGCGGACGCTCTCGCTAGTTCAGACGCTCTACCGGTGGAAGTCGCTCAGGTTGAAGCGGAAGGTATTTACCTCAACTTCTACTTTGAACCTAACCGCGCCACCGCGGTTCTCCAATCCTGTATCCTCTCCGCGGAAAAACGCGGTAGCCTCGCCTACTTCGTTCGGGAAAATTTAGACGAATTGCGCCCGGCGCTCCCGACCGTGATGATAGAGTTCTCCCAGCCCAACACCCACAAGGAATTCCACGTTGGTCACCTTAGAAACGTCCTCATCGGCGACGCCCTCTCAAACCTGTACTCCTTTCTCGGCTATCCCGTCGTCCGCGCGAACTATTACGGCGACCACGGTATTCACGTCGCCAAGACCCTCTGGGGATTCATAAAACTTCACGGTGGGTCAATGCCCTTAAATGAGGAGCCCGTCCAGTTCCTCGCACGCGTTTACGCTGAGGCGGAAAAGGCGACTCGCGACGCGGAGGGGACCGAGGAGGGTATAGAAATTGAACGCCAACAGCTTGAAATCCTCTCTCAGATTGGTGACGAGCACTCTGATATGCACAGACTCTGGCTGGACACCCGTGAGATTTTCCTCAAAGAATTTAACCGTATCTACGGCGAACTCGGCGTCCACTTTGACGTTGAATTCTACGAAAGTGAAGTTGAGGAGAGAGGCAAGTTGATCGTGGACGAGCTTGTGAACAAGGGTGTCGCCAAGCGCGAGACTAAAGGCGAATACGCAGGGACGGTATTCGTGGATTTCGCCGACCTTGGCGCTCCCAAGCTTGGCAAGATGGTCCTTATCCGGTCAGACGGAACAAGCCTCTATCAGACGAAAGAGCTAGCCCTCGCGAAGGAGAAGTTCACGAAGAAGTTCCCTACGACGCGAGGGGAACGCGCGGTAGACGTTTCCCTTTACGTGGTCGGCAGTGAACAGAAGCTCTACTTTCAACAGCTTTTCAAGATACTCTCCGCCTGGGGGTTTCTGCAGGCGAAGGACTGCAAGCATATCGCCTACGAGCTAGTTCAACTCGCCTCGGGAAAAATGAGCAGTCGTGAGGGCACTGTGATTGCCTACCGCGATTTCATAAATGAAGCGATTACGCGGGCGAAGCAGATTACTGATGAACGCGGAATCAGCGCTGACAAAGAATACGTGGCACGCCTTGTCGCGCTCGGCGCCCTTAAGTACGCCTTCCTGAAAGTTGGCACTGAGAAAACCATCGTCTTTGATTGGGACACCGCGCTTTCCTTTGACGGAAACGCCGGACCCTACATCCAGTACGCCTACGCGCGTGCGCTGAAGCTAGTTCTTGATTTTCAGCCGCCCACATTGGGGGTCGATACCATCCTTCCAGAGGATTACGTCCTCGCGCCGGAGGAAGTTTTACTTTCCCGCGTTCTCGCGGAATTCCCCGACGCTGTGAACAAAGCTCACACGGAGACTTCCCTGAATCTGATCTGCAATCATCTCTACGACTTAACGCGCGCATTCACGGTCTTTTATGACGCCTGCCCAGTGCTCTCCGCAGACGAACCCATCCGCAGTTTCAGGCGTTCCCTCGTCCACTGCTTTCTCCTTGCTGTGCGTGCCAGTGCGTCTGATATACTTGGAATAGAACTTCCCGAAGAAATGTGAAGATGGCGGGACAGAGGCGAACGTTTAATATTAAGAGACTTGCTAGAGCCCTGCAGGGCTTCTCCGTCAGGCGCGATGACCCTCGGCTTATAGTCAACAGCCTGCTGGTTGATACGGTTCCTCTCCTAAGCAAGTCGCCGGAAGAGATTGAAGTCATATATGGGAAAAACCCGCTAGTTCTGCTTGGTCTTTTGGAGATCAGCCAATTAGCTTCTCTCTTTTTTGGGGAAGTGATTAGTGATAGGGAATTCCTGGAGCTGTTCCAGAAGCGCCCGCCTACCAGTTGTTTTCTCTTTGGATTCTCCCCAATCCCGGAATGTTCTAACTACTCCACGAGCGGGCTTAAAATGACGTTTATGGAGGAACCTGCGGATGTCGTGGGTTTCATCCAGAACGTCCTGCGATTTGCGCACCTGTTCTACAACTGGACACCACGTGACGTTTTTTATTTGAGCAAGATACTTCATTCCAAGTTTCTTGCGGGGACGATAGTCTGGGAGGCGCCCGACGAGTTTGAAGCCAACGTTATCCGTGCCTTGAATGGGTTAAGCCTGCCCATTTTTTCCAGAGTCTCCCTCTATCCATACCTGAACTACATACCGGTTGATGGCGTTGACGACCTTTTCGGGAAGATTCGTGCGTTGAAACCAAACATCGGTGCGCATAAAGTCACAACCTTGGATGATACCTTCCAATCCCGTTCCGCGCCCACCAAGGTAAAGGAGTACGGTGGCACATATTCATCCTTCTTTGTTGTCCGGGCGATGGGTGGAACCGACGGTGTGGAAGTGCGCGGAAGTCCGGGTAGCGATGTTGGTGTGATAGTGGACATTGGTGACAGAGACGTTGACATCACCCTTTCCGAGTACATTGAAGAAGAGCTTCTTCGGCTATTTTCTCACCATCCTTGGATGAGGTTTTCTACGGACGGCTTCTTCAAGCTTAGCGTGGAGCGGGAGTCGGCGGACCCAATGGAACTTGGGGGTGAGGTTTACAACAAGCTCAAGGAGCGTTTGCTCCTAACCCAGGTTTCCGTCAATCTTATTTTTGACACTCCGAGGCTTACGACCCTTAAGCCCACGATTTCGGCTTATAAAGAGGAAAGGAGAAACGCAATCTCCAGGCGGAACGATCTAGACTCGCCCCTGCTGATTTGCACTTACTGCCAGAGGTACTCCAAGAATGGGTTCTGTATAGTTTCTGTGAATCATCCTCCGCAATGCGAGTTATCTTACGATTCGGTTCGTGCCTCGGCGCTCCTGACGAATTCAACGGAAGCCTTTTCAATTGAGAAGGGTGAGCTGGTGGATAGGAGTAAAATGCAGTTCACTGGGGTGAATAAGTTTGCTCGCATTCTCTCCGAAGGGGAAATCAAAACGCTAAATCTCCATTCTCTATTGCATGACCCACCCCCTGTCACAGCTTACGCCCAAAACCTAGCCTACCGTAACGCGGATGTCAATGGAGTGTTCATAATCTCTCGTGAATTTGAGGGAATGGCGCCGGACAGAAAAACGTTCTATGGACTGATGAAAAGTGTCGTTGGAAAGCAGGTTCCGGGGGTGATGGCGGTGTCGGACGCATACCTGCTCTCAAGGGACTTCATCAGCGGAGACGGAGGGATTGCCCAGGTGGTGTGGATGCCCGCCTCGCTTAGGAAACGACTTGGCCTTGAGAAGTTTCTTCATATAGCGAGTGACAGGGAGTGTAACAGCATTGTTTCATTGAAGTCTTTTCTTTCTGACAGAGGATTTACGTTCTAATTCCTATGGACGTCAAATGTAGCTTGCCATCCAACAACTTGCGGGTAATGGGGCTTCAGCTTCCACTTTTTGCCAAGGACCCCGATGAGAATCTCGCGAGAATTGTTTCAGCCCTTTCGCAAATAGGCAGGGGTGACGCGGACCTCATAGTCATTCCAGAGCTGTCCAACACCTTTTACAACTACGAGGTTATTGACTCTCTCGCTGAAGGGGCGGAGAATGACTTTCTAGAACCGCTAGCCAGAAGCTGCTATGAGAAGGGCGCCGCGTTAATTGTTGGCTTGGCAGTGTGCGAAGGGGGCGTGCGCAGGAATCGCGCTTACTTCATTAGCTCCAAGGGCGATGTTACCGCTCACTACGATAAGATGCACCTTATTTCTCTCCTTGACGAAGACGCTCACTTCTGCCCCGGGAACGCAAGGCAGGTAGTTGAGGTTGATGGATGGAAGGTGGGCATTGGAATTTGTTTTGATCTCAGGTTTGCGGAACTATTTTTGAATTACGCCCTTGACGGGTGTCATTTTGTGGCTTTGCCTGCCTGCTTTCCGTCTGATAGGCAAGCCCATTGGAGATCCTTGCACCTGGCGCGGGCGCAGGAGTGTCAGTGCTACTTTTTTGGCGTCAATATGGGTGGAACTGCGAATACCCACTGGGGAGAAAAGTGCTATGGAGGAAGCATTCTCGCGTCCCCGGATTCGGTCGCGGTAGCGGAGCTTTGTTGGGGTCAAGAAGGCATTCTCCGCGCGGTATGTGACCCGAAGGAAATCGCGCGTCAAAAGTCACTCTTTGACCTAATGGCGAACCGTCCTCGTCCTTCATTGTTGTAATAGTCCAACGTTTGTTTGGTGCTGGTGGAACCTCATCCCAGCAATGGGCCGCGCGTTCACCCAAGTGTATGAAGTAGTCAATCCCCAGCTCGGCATGGGCGGATATGCAATGGGGAGTGCCGGTAGGGACTTTCACTTAAAGCTGACTTATCGGCTCCCGCCTTAACGCACGGTAAGTAATAGAGGAAAATTATCGAGAATCATTCTCAAAACTGCCTGACAGGCTAGCCGAGCTAATTTACATTGGGGCTAGCTTGTTAGCTATTTTGGAGGTATGTTAATACGAAAAGAGTTAGTTACATTTTGAAATCCTGTGGTCTTTTCCTACTCCTGGCGACGCCCAGCGCATTTAGGGACAGTCCGCAACAGGGAGAAAGTTTGGGCGTTACCCCTCGCTTCTTCTTCCAATTCTATCAAGCAGAATGCTAGCCATAGGGGGAGGAGCCTATTCACCGCGAAGCTAGTTTACGACAAAACTCTGTTATCCGCTGTTCGCCTCTACGTTCTAAAGAAAGGGGCATTGCGGTTATCCCCTGACGCTATTGTCGGGTTCAGCTTTTTCAATTTGCCTACTGGTTTCATTTCTGAGTGGGACTTGAAAGGCGATGTCTTGACAGTCGGGAGAAAACTGCCAGAAACTGCAAGGTTGTTCGACCCGCCAGGGCAGGATATTGCGCGAGCCTCCTTCTATAAATCTGGTTCTCCGGCGTACGAGGAATACTTTGATGGATTAGTAAAGGACCAGGTTGAGACCTCCAAGAAACCTGAGCGGATGAAGCAGGCAGGCTCATTTGAGGGTGAGCTACATACTTTCCCCTACACGGAGCAGGACATAAGAGAAGGAAAGGCTCCGCTATTAGAAGTAGACTTGCTTCTTCTACACGCCAGGAACCAGGCGGAGCTTGTCCAACTCTACTGGTCAAAGTAACTTGCGGTGATTCTCCTATTCGTCTTGCTCAATTATCAGAGAGTTTACGGGCACTTCCCGGAAACGATGGAGCAAGCATTCAAGTTCATTGGTGAACCCAACCAAGACGCATGGACCCCGCCATTAGGAAGTTCCCCCGCCCACGTAGTTGGAACTTGGGATGGCACTACGTAGTTTACAGCGTTACGGAAGACCTATCCAATTTTGAAGTGCTAGTTCCTCTCTACGGAGCCAGGACGGCGAAACCGGTGGTCAGTGGGGCGCTTAGAAGGCTTACGCTAGAACATCACGGCTATTATGCAGGGCAATACTTTAAGGCTAGCGCGGGAGAGAAATTTGGCACCACGCCATCCGTAATATGAAGCCATGTAGGATGGCGGTACTTACTATTAAGGCTAGTCTGCGTAGTGAGGCAACCGCTGGGAATATCGTCAAAGCGGGAATCATTCTTCCACGCGCGCTTAGGTCGGGCTCCTAAGTTGTCCAAGCGGTCAGCGAGGAATACTCTGGCAATCATCCTGAAGCGTTCCTGCTTGCCTACTAACCCTGCGCCTGCGCTTGCTGGCTGGTGTTATTTACCTTTGGCTGGATGTTGATAGGGATAACGCTCTGGTTATAAATGACCCACTCGGTGGGAAAGGTTACTTTGAACTCTCGTTCCTCCTTTTCATTCTTGTCCTGCTTCTCGGTTTGCTTGCTTACGTCGGGCTGAGGTGGCTGTATGGGCTTAAAGATGCTGACAACGACCTCGTTATTCGGTGGAGTTGACAAGGCTTTCTCAATTATCTTGTCCAGATCGTGAATATCCGCGTCAACGCCGGCAAACATCCCACCGCCGAATAGGACCTTTCCTCTACCTCCGACTTCTGTAACGAGGGAGATGAGGGAACCGCCACCCCTCACGGTTATGTTGGTCATTCCCGTAGGGAAGTCTTCAGGGATGGTAACGAACACCCTCTTGAAGACGGGATCCTGCCTAAAAGGTTGAAGCCTGACTTCAATTTCCAGTGTTTGTCCTTGATAGACCGTCTTTGGAGGTTCTGGATACTCGTAGCCCGCTTCCGCCCCATCCTCGCCGGCCACAGGAAGGGCTTGCCCCGGCATCTGAAGTGGGACACCGATATCGCCTTCCGTTTGGCTTTCACTCGTTTCGCCATCCTCGTCTTCTCCTTCATCGCTAGGGGTTTCCTCTTCCGTTTCTGGAGTGGTATCTGCCTCTGAGGGTGCTTTTTCCACGCCAGCTTCCGCTGTCTTGCTTTCTTCAGTGATGAGCTTCGCATCGTCAATGCTGGCGTTCACTCTGTTCCGGGTGAAGTCTATCTTGACGTTGAACTCGGTTATTTTAACCTCACGGTAGATGTTGTTAGCAAGGAGAGACGCGAGGGGTAGGGCTTCTTCCCAGAGGGCGCTTATCGGGAAGAATTCATCGTAGAAGTAGTTAACGCGAGTGATGGGCTCCTTCAAGCCCACTCCATTGATAGAAAACTCAAGCCTAACTGTCCCTCCCTTTTCCATATCTACAACCCTCACGAAGGCTTCACTCGCAGCAAAGGATACGAGCAGATCAAAGAACTCCGGTAACCTGATAACTTCAACCTTGAACTCCTTGCTTTTCCTCGTATCTATATCGTTGACCTTAACGCTTATAGGGATGATGTCCGCGCTTTCCCCCAAGTATCCGCCGACCGCAGTAAGCCTGTCGCTAGTAACCGCTCCCACGTTGTTGATCCTAAAGCCATCCTTAAAGGGGATCATTATGCTCTTGTGGGTATAGGCTATGTAGGCTTTTCCCATCGGCATGCTAGTGTCCCCCGAAAGAAGGAACGGATGGCCAAACGCCAGCACCTGCCCCATATCGTCCACGTAAGTTACAGTTCCTATCGCTGATAATTCAATGTCTCCCTGGGCAAGGGATATCGCAATAGCATCTCCAGGTTGGAGCCGAGCTTCCTTGCCAGCATCGTAAAGCAGTCCACCAGCCGAAGGTGCGTAACCTGCTGTGCTAGATACTACCTCCACAAAGGGATTATCCCTGAAGGCATCCCTGAGGAGCTTCATTGACCTCGGGCTGACACCACTGGCAATGAGAGGTGTTGCAAGTGGCTTAACCGCCAGTTCTCCTTGTTTCGGACTGGATGCGATGGACCGCTGAGCCTTAACCATATCCACCTCGGCAGTTCCAGAAAGTAGAAAGTCTGGCTTGCGCGACACCTTGGGCTCGGGAACGACCGTATTCCCTGAGTAGTCTACTCTTCCCCTTCTTGGGAGAGCTCTTACCATAGTTGATATGGGAGTAATTCCACCGATACGTAGATCAGAGAACGGAACCGCGGAGGAAACTGCGCCAAGTAGCTTTCCGTCAATGTAAACGGGGCTACCGGAATATCCGGCGGCAATCCCACCGCTTTGCTCAATGACCGGACCGCTGAATCTTGCTAGAATGAGTGGCCCTCCATCAAAACCGCCGGTTGGAAGAATATCAATTATTTCTACGTTAAAAGTTTCTACCTCCGTTCCCCTGATAACAGTCTTTCCGACGCCCTTCTTTCCCACGGTGAGGTTTTCAATGGGGAAGAAGTCTACCCCGGCTAATGCCTCAGTGGTAACAAGGAGGGCAATCATTGCTGATAAAAACAAGGCTTTCTTCATTTTCCTTCTCCGAACTGTATTGCAACAAGATATTAACTTAAGGACGCGCCTACGTCAATGCTGCCCCCCCCCCATATTGAGATTTCTTCGCACCGCCAAGTCGTGAAACAAAAAGCCCCCTGAAAGGGTATCAGGGGGCTTTTTTTGGAGTAATCTCCCAGGTTTTGATAGCTACTCACGTAGTCCCTTGGTATCCTCACCGGGAACTAGGACGAGAACGATACCATCACGAATGCCGTTGGGGTTACCGTAGGCAAGCTGATCTACGGTCTCGCCTGGGCGGGAAGCACTGTAAGGGCTCCCAAGATAGCCAGAGCTTGTCTCAGGATCAGCGTTGGGATCCGTATCCTGATTGCTGGAGCGAGTCCAGGACGGGACAGGGAACCTAGCGACGCTGCCTCCAGCGCCTCCACCGCCAGAACCATAGCGCTCAAAGATGATGTATGGTTCAGGACCAAGAATATCCTTGCCCTTGGTACGAATGGCGCCGTATCCGCCAAGCATATACTGCTCCGTAGCGGTTGGGAGGACCGGCTCATCCCTGGCGAAGGAAGTCGTATCAGAAGCAACTACCGGACCGGCGGACTTGTAGAAGAAGGATCCGGGAAGGAATGGATTAGGCTTGTTGCTTCTCCACATGTCCCAGAACTTGTACTCATGGTTCGCGTAGGTTCTTGGGGTTTCCTGAGTGCCGGTAGCAGGGTCAACCACGACAAACCTGAGGTACCTGAAGTCCGCGAGGACGCTTCCCATCAGGGTGCAATAGGGACCGAATCTAGTACCGTGATCGATACCCTCCTGGGTTCCACCGTTTCTAAGTGGATCTCCAACGTCCTCCTGGAAACGGTGAATGGCGAAACCATTCGTTGCGAATGGGTTCTTGGGATAGGCATCAATGTACCCTTTCCTGAGGAGAGGGTCAGAGTACCATTCCCTGTGCCCATTGTTTGAATCCCTGATGTCGGTGAAAGGATTGGCGCCTGTTCCAGATACCCTTGAATACTTGCCCTGACCACCTATTAGGTACTCAGGGTAGAATCCGCCGGTATCTACCGCGAAACGTTCCACCGAAAGCTGAATGTTGTGAAGATTGCTCTTCACCTCAGCTTCCTTCGCCTTGTCCTTCACCTTGATGTAATTGGGAAGGGCAATGGCCGCAAGGATACCAATAATTACTATGACTACGAGTAGCTCAATTAGGGTGAAGCCTTTTCGGCTCATCAAACATTCACCTCCTAAAAAACTTTAGGTTGACGGACGCAACTACCCTTGGGAGGCTACTCCCCGTCAGTAATAGTCTAACACAGATTCGCGGGATCGTCAACACTGGAGAGAAAAAAAATCTTAGAATTCATTTTGGGACGCTTTTCGCCCCAAAAAAGATGCTTGGTTAGCGGTCCGCGTTGGTATGCAACGCCTTCTAAACCAAGAGGTGAGACATCCATTCAATGGAGTCGGACAAGCGTGGAACTTCTCCTAGCTAGCGGATTACGTCCACCAGCTTGAATATCGGTAGATAAAGCGAAACGACTATGGTTCCAACCACGGCGCCTATGAGGATGATCATCACGGGTTCAATGATGCTCGCAAGTCCTCTAATCGTGGCGTCAATTTCTTGGTCGTAGTAATCCGAGACCTTGAAGAGAATGTCTTCTAGGTTACCTGCTTCCTCGCCTACCGCAACCAGGTTAGTAACGATGGGCGGAAACACTCCAGTGCGCTTCATCGGTGCGTGAATGGACTCCCCCTCGCGTATTCGTTCGCGAACGTACATAATGGCTCTCTGGACAACGTTGTTGCTTGCGGTATTCTTGGCGACTTCCAGCGCCTCCAGGATAGGAACGCCGGATTGGGTTAGCGTTCCAAAGGTTCTGGTGAACCTCGTGATCGCCACCTTCCGCGCCAATGGCCCGAATATTGGAATTCTAAGAACGATGGGGTCAAAAATAATGTGCCCCCAACGGGAGTTTCGGAAGCGATAGAATAGGACTAAACCTATTGGAATTAGAAGTAGATAGTACCAATTGTTCGTGAGCCAGGTGCTTAGGTCAATCATCTTCCTTGTGAGGGCCGGAAGCTGAGCTTCACCTTCGGATAGCTCCTCGTAAAAAGCCCCAAATTGGGGAACTATGTACATAAGCATGAATAGGGATATAGCGGTAGCGAAAGTCAATACGACCACGGGGTAAACCATAGCGCTCTTAACCTTATGTCTAAGTTCCAACTCCTTCTCGTAGAATAACGCTACCCTTTCAAGGATCTTGTCCAGGGCACCACCAATCTCTCCAGCTTGAACCATAGATACGAAAAAGGCGGAGAAAGCCCTAGGGTGCTTCTTCATCGCCTGATGCAAGGTTTCACCGCCCTGAATATCTATTTTCACCTTATGCAAAATGGCGCGGAAGCTTGAATTCTGGGTCTGCTCCTCAATGGTATCTATCGCTTCAGCAAGAGTTAGTCCCGCGTTGAGCAGCAAGGCGAACTGTCTGGAGTATAGGGTCAGCTCCTTTAGTCCGATTCTAAAGAGCTTTTCAAAAACGATGAGCGGGTTAAAAGGCTTTCTTCTCTCAACAATTCTGACGACGAAGAAGCCCTCATTTCTAAGAGCCTCCATAACCGCCCTGGGATTATCCGCCTCAACGGTGCTCTGGATAACCTTCCCGGCGGAATCTCTCGCTGTATAAACAAAAGTTCTCATGTTCTACCTAAAACCTCCTGCATTGATTTTCAGCAATCTATTATACCTCAATCCAGTCGTTCCAAAAGCTTGCGGTTCAAATCGCGCTTCCCGACTCGCCCGCTAAATCCCTGTCAGAGCCTTAACCTCGCAACCTTTCCCCCTATCGCTCTTAACAGCAAATTCAGCCATTATGCCGGTTCAAAAACGCGATGAAGGGGTAAAGCGATAGAAGTTCTACTAGACTCCGATGCTTGTCCCTTCCAGGGTTGGCGTTTCACGTTCTCTAAGGTCGCGACTGCTCTTTACGCCACTTGCCGCGGCGGCGGAAATCAGGCGTTGCAAATTGCCGACGTTTCCTGCATGAGCCAGCGCAACTTCCAGCGAGATAAGCCTATCCAGATACCTGTCTCTCAAGCATTGATCCATCGTCATCATTCCCATCTTGCTGTGGGTCATCATCACGGAGTGAATCTGGAACTCTTTCCTTTCCCGTATTAAGTTGCGAATTGCAGGAATGTTCAGCATAACCTCAAAGGACGCGACGCGCCCACCGCCGTCAGCTAGCGGTAGTAGCTGTTGGCTCATAATGCACTGAAGGGAGTTCGCTAGCTGGGCGCGAATCTGGTCCTGCTGGTCCGGTGGGAAAACGTCAACGATACGGTCAATGGTTAGAGGGGCGTTATTCGTATGCAATGTTGCAAAGACGAGGTGTCCAGTCTCGGCTGCGGTGATGGCGGTTGCGATGGTCTCTAGGTCTCGCATTTCGCCCACTAGAATCACGTCAGGGTCCTGTCTTAGCACTCTCTTAAGGGCACCGCTGAAAGAGAGAGTATCTCTTCCAATTTCGCGCTGGTTCACGTTGCATCTCTTATGTTGGTGGACGTACTCTATTGGGTCCTCCAGGGTAACGATGTGCAGGTCCTTGGTTTCGTTAATCACGTTTAGCATTGACGCGAGGGAAGTAGTCTTTCCGCTTCCCGTGGGCCCAGTGACCAAGACTAGTCCTCGCGGTAGCATGATCACTTCCTTCATAATGGCAGGTAGTAGGAGCTCCTCCATTGCGGGTATCTTCTCAGCGATGGCGCGCATTGTGCAGTAGACGCTCCCCCTCTGAAAACCAAGGTTACACCTAAACCTTCCGATACCCTTCTGAGCGTATCCAAAATCCAGCTCCCTCTCAAGCTCAAACTTCTTTCGTTGGTCCTCGCGAATCATTGAGAACGCAAGTTCACGAACGTCATCGGGCGCTAGGGGCTTGTAATCAAGCCTAACGAGACGTCCGTGAACCCTTAAAGTTGGCGGGACCCCTGCGGTCAAGTGGAGATCAGATGCTTGATGCTCCACTAGGTGAACTAATAAATCAAGAATCGTGTAATCCATACTTCCACTCCCTGTCCATAGAGTCTTCTATGACGAGAAATTCTAAAGAAACGCCAAATAAACTTAGGCTATTTCCGAAAAGCCTTCTACTTCCGCAAGCTTGGGGGCAGTCTCCGCAAGTCCGCCCCTAATGGCGGAGATAGCTACGAGCTCTTCCTCGGTTTCAGATTCGAAGTCGGGTCTTACAACTCTCAGTGCTTCCGCAAGACCTGTGGTCCCGTTGAGGATCTTTTTAACTGCGCTTTCCCACAGTGTTTGCATTCCTTCTCTACGAGCTTGTGCGCGAATGGAGTGAAGCGCAGTTGTCTGCATAATCAGGTTCTTAATAGTATTCGTCATCTTAAAGATCTCAAAAATGCCGGTTCTTCCGAGATAACCTACGTGCTTACAGAACTTACACCCGACAGGCTTGTAAAGAATCGGCGTTCTATCCGTGTACTTGCTCTCGTCGTAGGCGCCCTTGAGATAGGCAAGCTCCGCTTCATCCGCCTCATAGCCTTCTTTGCAATGCGGGCAGAGCTTCCTAACCAATCTTTGAGCCATAATGCCTATTACGGATGCGTTAATCAAGTAGGCGGGCACGCCGAGGTTCTCCAGTCGGGGGACCGCTCCAGGTGCGTCATTCGTGTGAAGTGTTGAAAAGACCAAGTGACCTGTAAGGGCAGCGTTAACCGCCAAGTCCGCGGTTTCACCGTCGCGTATTTCTCCAACCATAATGATGTCGGGATCCTGACGCACTACGGTTCTCAGCCCGGATGCGAAAGTTAAACCCACCTTCGGGTTCACGTGTACCTGATTAATCTTGTCCAGCTGATATTCCACGGGGTCCTCAATGGTTACCACATTCACGCTTTCGGTCGCAAGCTTCGCTAGGCTAGCGATAAGGGTGGTTGACTTTCCACTCCCAGTAGGACCCGTAATCAAAATAATCCCGTGCGGTTGCTCAATTAGCTGATTGAACGTATCCAGTTCGCTTTCATCAAATCCAAGGTCGGTAAGCTTGTACTCTTGGGCGCTCTTATTGAGGAGTCTCATTACGATCTTCTCGCCAAACAGTGTTGGCAAGGTTGAGAAGCGTATGTCGTACTGAGCGTTGTTAACGTCCAAGTCAATTCGTCCATCCTGAGGTTTTCTTCGCTCAGATGTATCCAGCCTGGCCATGATCTTTAGCCTTGCGGTAACTGCCGGTATCGCGCTCTTCGGAACTTCAAGTATCTTGTGCAGCATTCCGTCCACGCGATACCTGACAATCATATGATTCTCTTTGGGTTCTAGATGGATGTCCGAAGCACGGTAGTCCACCGCGCCATTCATAATGGTATCAACCAGCTTCACTATAGGTGCGTCCTCAATCTCCCTGAGCATCGCACTGTCCACGAGAGATTCGTCAATGATGTATCCCTTCTTAATCCTGTCCTTCTGAAATTCCTCAATGGATTTCTGCGCCTCGTGGGAAACGCCGAAAAACTGGTCAAAGGCAAACTGAATCGCGCTTGGACTGGTGATCCTAGGCTCAACGTCCATTCCCGTGGAAAGCCTGATGTCGTCAAGCGCAAGCAGGTTAAGAGGGTCAACCATCGCCACGATCAGTTTGTTACCATCTTTCCTAACTGGGAAGGATTGATGCCTCTTGATCATATCGGGCGGGAGCATACGGGCTACCTCGGGATCAATCTTCTCCTCGTACAGGTCAATCCTCTCAATACCTAACTGGCTGGCAAGAACTTCCTCAATTTCATCCTCAAGGGCAAGTTGCATATCAATGATTAACTCACCCAATCTCTTGCCTGATTCTTTCTGCCTTTCAAGGGCATCCTGAAGTTTCTCCTTTGAAAGGATCCCAGCCTCAATGAGCATTTCTCCAAGCTTTTTGTTCATATCGCCAACTCTCCTGGTTCAGTCGCGCTCAATATTATGAACGCCAACAATCTTTTATAACACGGCTGAATGCCTAAGTCAAATAGCTCCACTATCCAAACTACTTATTCCTAGCTACTCAATTCCGCTCAGCATTCAACTGTTAGACCCCAGAGAGCAGGAATAGTTCGCAGGTGCTCAGAAAATGTTAATTACGGGATTACTCCCATATTATAACTAACAACCCCGTTCTTTCTTCATACCCAGGCGAGTTCTCCAAATGGGCTCCAACCGAACTGGTATACTTTTGCGGGAAATGCCCTTTCCTTATAAAGACTTGCGGGAGTTCATTTCAGCGTTGGACGAACGCGGGGAGCTGTTTCGGGTTACTGAAAGGGTTTCCCCCGACCTGGAAATCTCCGAGATAACTGATAGGATGAGTAAGGCGCGTGCGGTCAGGGTCCCGCCAGGGACGCGGTCTTTTCTCTCTACCGGTGGCTCCGCTTTACTATTTGAGAATCCAGCTGGTTACGATATTCCCGTCGCCATCAACCTTTTCGGGTCTCTCACGCGAATCTCCCTCGCATTAGGGGTTTCACATCCGAACGAAGTCGCCACGCGGATTGAGGAAATCCTCAACCTCAAACCTCCGAAAGGTGTCCGGGAACAGCTCGCCTTTATCCCGAAGTTATTGGAAGCCACGAAGTATCCTCCGCGCGAGGTAAAATCAGCGCCCTGCCAGGAAGTCGTCCTTGAAGGGGACGCGGTGGACCTTAACGCGTTTCCAGTTCTCAAGTGCTGGCCGCAGGATGGCGGACGCTTCATCACTTACCCCCTCGTCGTCTCCCTAGACCCGCGCTCGGGCAAACGGAACCTCGGTCTTTACCGTATGCAGGTCTACTCCAAGAACGAAACCGCGATGCACTGGCATATTCACAAAGATGGCGCCAGCCATTTTCACTGGGCGCGGGAGCGCGGCGAAGTCCTACCCGTTTCAGTCGCCATCGGTGCCGACCCCGTAACTTGCTATTCCGCGTCCGCACCGCTTCCCGCCGGTCTTGACGAGTTTCTCTTCGCCGGTTTCATCCGTGGGAAGCCGGTTGAGCTGGTTAAATGCATGACCAACGATCTACTGGTTCCCGCACAGGCTGAAATCGTCCTTGAGGGTTTTGTTGACCCGCGGGAACCGCTTCGCCTTGAGGGTCCCTTTGGCGACCACACTGGCTACTACTCGCTGACGGAAAACTACCCCGTCTTCCACGTAACCGCAGTCACTCACCGCAAAAACCCCATTTACCACACAACCATCGTCGGCAAACCCCCGCAGGAGGATTACTTCCTGGGCTACGCAACTGTCCGCATCTTCCTGCCGATGATAAAGCTGGTCCTCCCCGAAGTCGTGGATATGTGTTGCCCGCCGGAGGGCGTTTTCCACAACTGCGTCATCGTCTCCGTCGAGAAACGCTATCCGGTTCAGGCGCGCAAAGTTATGGCGGGCTTGTGGGGAATGGGGCAGATGAGCTTTGCGAAGCTGATTATCGTCGTTGATGCGGATTGCCCCGTGGAGGATTTGCACGAGGTTGCCTTCCGCGCCTTCAACAACGTTGACCCCAAGCGGGACCTGCTATTCTTTGAGGGACCCGTGGATGTCCTTGACCACTCCGCACCGCTACCCGTCTTTGGCTCAAAGATTGGCGTTGACGCCACACACAAGATTGAAGGAGAAGGCGCACGCCAACCCTGGCCCGACCAAATCCTGATGTCCGACGACGTGAAGAAAAAAATGGACGGGGTTTGGGCGGGGATAGCTTCCTCTATGGACAGGGCGGAGACCCGTTAAGGACAAGGAAAGAAAATGTGTGAACTCTTGGGAATGTCTTTTAACGTGCCGATTAGACCAAGATTCACGTTCAGCGGTTTTTGCAGGAGAGGCAAGAACAATCCTGATGGTTGGGGATTGGCATTCTACCCTGATAAAGGTAACGCATCCTTAGTAATCAAAGAACCGGGAACGGCAAGCCAAAGCAAGCTGTCAGGTTTTTTGTGTGATTACGAGCTAGTGAAGTCACGGATTTTTGTGGCTCACGTGAGGAGAAGCAGTCAAGGCGGCGTTTCCTACAGGAACACGCACCCTTTTTCTAGGGAGCTTCAAGGAAGGGAATACGTGTTCGCGCATAACGGAACCCTAAAAGAATACAAGAACTCATTGAATCTCGGTAGGTTCCAACCCTTAGGACAGACGGATTCAGAATACGCCTTCTGCTATCTTCTAGCCCAGCTTGAAATAAAGAGTATTCACAAATGGGGTCTTAAAGGCTTTTGATGGGTCGAAAAAGAACTGAGGGAAATTAACGGTTTGGGCACGCTGAATTGCATTTTCTCAGATGGCGAGCACCTATTCTGCTATCGGGACAAAGATGGTTATAACGGATTATGCTTCGTCGAGCGTACCCCACCTTATGGGGGAAGGAAAATTATCGCAAAGGATGAGGACTGGGAAATTGACCTAGGCATAGAGAAGTCCACCAAGGAAAGAGGTTTTATCGTGGCAACGCGACCACTCACCGATGAGTCGTGGGTTCAGTTTTCGCCAGGGGAGCTTGCGGTATTGCGTAGTGGTAAAATATTGTATCCTCTTTGCCGCAAGCTGACGAACCTCCGCGTAGGAAGTTCTCCTAGCGGTTCCAGCGTCGGAGGGTGTCGGATCCGCCTTGTAATCAATCCGTCGGACTTTGGTCCTGGAGGATGGGTCCTAGCTCCGATGGGAAGGGGAAGGGCTAAGAAGGAAGCGCAAGAACTCATTTCGGAGCTGGATTATATTTGTTCGTCCGGTGGGCTTCCCCTGTACTATTCTGGACGTGAGTTCTCAGGGGGGCATAAGGACGTGATTGTTGTGCGCGATAGTGAGGACGGTGCCCACGCGTTTGCGCTTAATAGCGGCTACTATGTTGTGCGTGAGTCCATGTTACAAGCGCTACGTGTGCTTCTGCTGAACATGCTTGGGTTTAGCGAGCGCCGTGAGGATAACATCAAGTATGGATGGTGGTAGTGGTGGATTCGGGGCTACGGCTAGTAGCCAGACAATTCCAAGGAGCCCTTGAATGTGCAGGCAGGCTTGAGTCCAGAAATTGTTCTCTATAGGGTACGCCATAGAGTTAATGCGTTTGTGCGGGAAAAGCCCCCTCTTCTGCTATCCTCCCCCTATACCGGAACCCGCATGACTTCCAAACCTGCCCTCCATTTATTTCACTGTTAGAATAATGCTGGAATATGAACGCTACAAGCTACAGGATCTTCCTCCGTAAGGAGCCCGAGGGCGGGTTCACCGTTACTGTCCCGGCATTGCCCGGTTGCGTGACCTTTGGAGAGACAATTGACGAAGCTATTCAAATGGCGCGCGAGGCAATCGCTCTCTACCTTGAAAGCCTCCGCCAGCAGGGCGAAGCTATTCCAACCGAAGCTGAGACCTTGGAATACACACTTACCGTTGAAACCGATGCCTAAACTTCCCGCGCTGACTCCCGATGAGGTTTGCAAGATTCTAGTGGCTAGAGGCTAGAGGCTAGAGGATTTGTGCTTGACCGATTTAGAGGTAGTCATCGTATTTACCTGCACCCCGAAACCAAGCGTAGAGCGGTCGCCCCATCCCAAAGCCCCGCGTTTCGCGGGGTCGCCTAGTCTCCCCGTAGTCATTCTTGCCCTTCCCCCATCCCTCACCACTTGCAACCGTGCAACTACCCACCTTCTACTCCCTAAGCCAGGAACTTCCTCCGCACAAGGATTACCTTTCCAAGTATCTCCACCTCGTCCGGATACTTCAGAATCATTGGCTTGTATCTGCTGTTAGCAGCCTGAAGCAGAAGGTAGTTATCTTCAAAGTAAACGACTTTGACCGTAGTTTCCCTGCGGTTAATCTGGACAACCGCTATATCTCCATCCGATACCTTGCTTGAAGGAGAGACGATAAGAACGTCTCCTTCCAGGATGCCTGCGTCAACCATTGAATCTCCTTTGACTATCAAGGCAAACGCTCTGGGGTCGTAATTAAGTTCTTCTTCCGCGAGGATTATCTTCTGTATATCGTCATGAACGCTTATTACGTTAGCTTCATCAAATAGTCCGGCGGGAACCGTATCAAACACCGGTATCGCTCTTCTCTGAATCTCTTGTCCGGGAGCGACCGAATACGGGAGCTGAATCCCGACTATCCTGCTAAGCACGCTCTTGATTTCACGTATATCCTCAGCCAGGTCACTCTCCGGGGCAGTGGTTGGTTTCTCACGGAAGCTTGGACTTAAAAGCCCGCTAGCTATTACAAGCTCGTTGTAGGGAAAATCAAATACCTCCGCCATCTTCCGCATTATCTTCGTTGACGGTCTTCGTTCGCCATTTTCAATCCTTGAAAGGTAGGAATTGTTGACGTTGATGGCTCTCGCAAGGTCGTATTGGCTCATACCCTTGCTGATTCGCAGGTTCCTAATCAAGATGCCAATTTCCTTGTAAGGTTTTTCCTCAGTATTCAATTGGTACTCTCCGCGTAGGATAGACTCCAACCCAAGATATACTACCAAAAGTTTGACAATTTGTCTATAACAAGTTTTACTTATGGCTAAATTGGCAAAACCCATACCAGAGGTCTGAGGTTGGGTTTCCGTAAGTTCTTGAAAGTTTGAACTAGATTGGCTTATGCTAGAATCCGCTTCGCCCTAGAAGAAAGATGGATATCTTCGCCGAAAAGAAACTTCTTATACCCACTGCGGAGCAAGTGTATCTGCATTTCAGTTACGCGGGGTTTATCCGAAGGGCGTTCTCCGCCATTATTGACAGTTTTGTGATTGCATTGATTGAAATTGTTCTGTTCTTTGCCTTATCCCTCCTTATCGGACTAGGCGTCCTCGTTGGGGAGAGCCTTTGGGAATCAACCTTGGATACGAACCTTACCTTGATACTTATCGTAATTCTTGTCTCGTTTCTCCTCATTGTTCCTTTCCTTTACTACTTCCTGCAGGAGTGGTATCTTGGCGGAGTTACGATTGGTAAGCTACTCTTCAAGATCCGCGTAATCAGACTTGACGGAGTGAAGATTGACGTCACCTCAGCGTTTCTGCGCAACCTATTCCGGTTCGTGGACTGGTTGCCAATACTCTATCCCTATCTAGTGGGTGCGTGGGCTCTGGTTTTCTCAAAGCATCAGCAAAGAATAGGTGATATGGTTGCGGGGACGGTTGTTGTGGTGGTTCCTGGGCGCGCCAGCGCGGAGGACGTGAAAACCCTAACGATGGACCTCTCAGCTAAACCTCTATCCGTCATCCTTCGGCCGAAAGCGGAAGGTTTAGCACTGGAGCTTCTGAAAGAGTACTTCGTCAGGAGGGAGAGGTTAGACCCAAAGGCGCGTGTATCCATCTTGGAAAGCATTTCTTCCGTCCTCAAGCTTTCTCTGCCAAACGACCTAGAGGAGGCAGAGAGAAGGCTGTCAGCCTTCGCAAATCGGGTCCATCGGGTCTAACTAAGTTTCCTTACAATTTATAGGGGAGAGGGAGAAGTTCGCGGAACGTCACTTTTCTTACGTCCCTAGTTTCCGTTTCAACGTAGAGAACCGCTCCTGGCGCAGAGAAAGGCAAGAGCATCTGCCTGCAGGCGCCGCAGGGGTAGGCGGGATTTGACCTTTCCGCAAGGACTGCGAGAGCCACAATGTTCGCTTGAGGACCCAGCTCAGCTACCATCGCGCAAAGTGCAGCCCTTTCCGCGCAAATAGTTAGTCCGAGAGAATCGTTCTCCACGTTAACGCCGAAGTGCAGGCTTCCACCTGCCTCCTTAATTACGCAGGCGACTCTGAATTGTGAATGAGGCGCGTAAGCGTTCTTGAGCTTCTCCCTAGCGAGGGCGAGTAGAGTTGGACCCTCATCCTCACCGGCGGACGAAACGAAGTTCTCATCTTTTTTCTTCGTCATTACGACTCAAGAAGCTATCACCCCGCGGGAAAAGTTTCAACATTGTGGCGAATGAGCTGGAAGTTCATCAAGGCATTCGTCTAGAGAATCGGCTTCGCGTAAGGATTGGATGGCAAAGTGTTAAAATGAAAAATTGGGAAGTAGTAAGACTGTGGGTGTATTTGAGCTAATATTTGATACTAACAAACGGGAACTTCGGAGACTGGAGAAAATCGTCACCGAGGTTAACGAGTTCGCGCCAAAAGTTGAAGGCAGGTCCTACGATTGGTACAGGGAACGTGTCTCTCAAATTAGGACGGAGATTGAATCAGCGTCCAAAGAAAAGCAGGAAGACTTGATGAGAAGGTACCTACCGGAGGTGTTCTCCATAGTTCGGGAAGTTTCCTCGCGGACCATCGGGCTAAGGCACTTTGATGTGCAGATAATGGCTGGAATAGTTCTTCACGAGGGAAGAATTGCGGAGCAAAAAACCGGCGAGGGCAAAACCCTATCCGCGACTCTCGCGATAACCTTAAACGCCTTGACTGGAAGGGGCGTTCACTTGGTTACCGTCAACGATTACCTCGCTCGGCGGGATGCGGAATGGATGGGGCCCATCTATAGAACACTCGGCTTGACGGTAGGCGCTCTCCAGCACGAAACGGATACGCAAGGGAGGAAGGAGCTCTATCAGTACGACATCATCTACGGTACCAACAATGAATTTGGCTTTGACTACCTGCGGGACAATATGGTCATCCATGCGCGGGACATAGTTCAGCGGGAGCTCTACTACGCAATCGTGGACGAGGTTGACTCCATTCTCATTGACGAGGCGCGAACTCCGCTCATAATAAGTGGAACTTCCACTGAGGATACGTCAATGTACTATCGCGCGGACGAAATCGTTCGGCGCATAAAGGGCAAGGACGTTACTGGTGAGGAGAAACCTGCTGACATATTTGAATCGCGAAGACAAGTTGACGATTCTCACAAGGAGTGGGACTACGAGTTTGATCGCAAAGCCCACACTGTTTCCCTAACTAGCAGGGGTATTGCCAGGGTTGAAAGTCAGCTATCCGACGTGCTCGGTGGAAAGGGACTATTTGACTTTGAGAATAGTGAAGTGATGCATTTCATCCAACAGGCGCTGAAAGCACACTCGCTCTTTGAAAATGAGGTTGATTACATCGTCAAGGATGGGCAAGTAATAATAGTTGACGAATTTACAGGAAGGCTGATGTTTGGAAGGCGTTACTCCGACGGTTTGCATCAGGCAATTGAGGCAAAGGAGAGTTTGCGCGTCAAGCCAGAGTCCCAAACCCTTGCGACCATCACCATTCAGAATTACTTCAGAATGTACGAAAAGCTCGCGGGAATGACAGGCACCGCCAAGACTGAAGAGGAGGAATTTAAGAAGATCTACGGGTTTGACGTAGTGGTAATTCCCACGAATATGCCGATGATTAGGAAGGACCACGCTGACGCGGTTTACAAAACGGAGCGTGGCAAGTTCAAGGCGATAGTGGAGGAAGTCTCGGAACTTCACGATAAAGGGCAACCAGTTCTACTGGGTACCGTCAGCATTGAAAAGAGTGAACGCCTTTCAAGGATGCTTCAAGGGAAGGGGATTCCCCATCAAGTTCTTAACGCCAAGTACCACGAGAAGGAGGCGCTAATAGTGGCCCAAGCAGGTCGATACAAGGCGGTAACAATTGCCACTAATATGGCAGGCCGTGGAACTGACATAGTTCTAGGCGGTAACCCGGAGTATTTGGCTAAAGAGCGTATGCGGGCGCGTGGCATTGATTGGGAACAGAATCCGGAGCTTTACGGAAAGTTCCTAGCGGAGGCGAAAGCTGAGATTGCGGGAGAACGCGAAAAGGTTGTGGAACTTGGCGGGCTCTGCATAATCGGAAGCGAGCGCCACGAATCTAGGCGTATTGACAATCAACTTAGGGGTCGTTCAGGCAGGCAGGGAGACCCTGGGGCGTCAAGGTTCTTTCTTTCCCTTGAAGATGACCTTATGAAGATGTACGGCGGCGAGAGAATTGCATGGATTATGGATAAGGTGGGGCTTTCGGAGGAAGAACGTATAGAGCACGGCCTTCTGACGCGGGCGATTGAGAATGCCCAAAAGAAAGTAGAAGCCAGGAACTTCGATATTCGCAAGACTGTCCTTCAATACGACGACGTTATGAACAAGCAGAGGGAAGTTATCTACGGCGAGCGAAAGAGAATTCTTCTTGGACAGAATCTGCGCGAACAAACCCTTTCCTTTATGAAAGAGATGATAGAGGCAATGGTTGACAGGCACGTTCTGCAAACCTCCAGAAAGCAGTTAGAAGTTGACATTGAGAGTCTCTACAGCGATGTGATCGCGCATATTCCAATTGAAGATATTGCCTACCGCGACTTTGAAGGGAAGTCTCCAGAGGAGCTGAAGGAGTATATTTACGTTCAGGCGGTATCCGCCTACGAGAAGAAGGAAGAGGATATAGGCTCGGAGCTTATGCGCGAGATTGAGCGCATCATCACCCTTAGAGTTATTGACGAGAATTGGATAGACCACCTGAACATTCTTGACCACCTGCGGGAAGGTATTGGATTAAGGGGTTACGCGCAGGTTGATCCCATAGTCATTTACGCCCAGGAAGCCTTTGAGCTATTTGAAGCCCTCAAACTCAAGATACAGACAGACACGGTGACCAAACTTATGCGCGTTCAGGTTAGGCAGGAGAAGCCGGTGGAGAGAAAGAGTTCCTACAACGTGCTCGGCGCCTACCAGCCATCCGCCGTGTCCGGTGAGGGGAAGGGCGTTACGCTCAAGCGCAAAATCCCAAAGGTGGGTAGGAATGACCCATGCCCCTGCGGTTCCGGTAAAAAGTATAAGAAGTGTCACGGGCGACCAGGCATGGAAGAAGAAATCGCGTGAATCAGAGCATCCCCGCTGACGAGCCGTTTGCGCTCGCGGACGTGGCTGTAGGGGCGTCCCGCCGATAGCGGGATTGGAACCCGCCCGTGCAGGAAGGGAGGGTCAAAGACCCTCCCCTACAAGTTCCGCCCTACGCTTGGTCTCCAAACCGCCCACAGGCGCGAGGAGTAAAATTTCAAATTCCTATTTCAAACCTATTGACTTTGACGGATTTTGGGGTATACTATAGTCGCGAGGTAGGAAGTAATGGGAGCTAAAAAGATTCTGAGGAGTGTTCTAATTTCCACAGCCTTCTGCGGGTTTACGCTCCTTTTCTCAACTTGCGGTGGGGGAAGGGAGCCTACCTTCCAACCTGGAGCCACTGACGACCTCGTCGGGGGTAAGGACACGCCCGAGACGGACCTGATCCAGCAGAGACTTGACACAGACGTGATCCAGGGCGGGAATGGGAAATCCGTGTCGCTCGTTGACGTGCTGAGGGAACTTGAGGATATGCCCGCGCCTGCAAACGTGGACGCGGATATTTTCGCCCAACTCAAATCCGCTCTGGTGGAGGAATTGTCTATTAACGAGTACGCGGGGCTGACTAGCCCCGCTCCGGACGCGGACTGGTCAGTCCGCGCTACTCCTGTGAAGAAATTCGTCTCCACGCCTCCAACGGGGGATGCTTACCTCGTTGAGGACTTGACCGCGGACGACGTTGAAGGAACCATTACCCTGAGATGGACATATAAGAACCCCGGTGACTATACCCAGGATGGGATTGTCAACGTTCAGGAAATTTCCGCGCTTGCTGAGCATTTTAACGAAGCGATTACAGATTCAGGCTGGGAGCATCCCGTTGACGCGGTAATTGACGGCGACGGGAACGGGGTCATAAACATCGCGGACGTCACTCCAGTGGCGCAGAATTTCTGGAATCAGATTGTCGGTTACAAAGTCCTCGCGTCCGGGGAGGAGTCGGGCGAATATACAGAAGTAAGGACGGTTGAAGTTGTCAAGCCTCCTGTAGGGGAGCTTCTCAGGTTTGAGGAACTTTTCACCTCGGAGGATCTGCAGGAACCTTATCTATTCTTCAAGGTGGCGCCGTTCAACCAGGATGGGGACGGAATACCGTCAGCCCCGGTTAGATTAAACCTTCCCCCTCGAGCTGTCCTCAGAGCGGAACCTACTCTTGGCGGAATACCCTTGAGGGTCACCTTTGACGCAAGCGAAAGCGGAGATGATTCCGAGATTACAGCGTTTGAATGGGATTTTGACGGTGATGGAACCTATGACCTCAACAGTGGGACGGAAAGCGTAGTCCAGCACGTGTACGAAGGGACGGGAGTTTTTCTGGCTTCAGTTAGGGTGACGGACGGTAGCGGATTAAGCGCGACCGCAAGCGTGGAGATTACAGTTACAGAGCCAAATGAGCCTCCCGTGGCGGTGCTGACCGCGGACGTTACCGAGGGTATGGCGCCTCTCACGGTTCACTTTGACGCAGGCGGGAGTAGTGACCCTGACGGAGAGATAGTTTTCTACGAATGGTCCCTCTCAGGAGGTCCCAACTATGAATACGCCGGCGGAAATCTTTCAACCATTGAACGCACCTACGGAGAGGGGGGAACTTATGAAGTAAGGCTTCGCGTAACGGATAATCTTGGATTAACGGACGTTGCTACGCTCCCTATTAGGGTCAACGTTCTCAGAGGAGATTGGTGGATGTACGGCAGGGACGCCAGGCATACTGGTAGAAGCTCTCTACTAGGTCCAGAAGATCCCTTTGAGAAATGGATTCATCGCCTAACGGGTTTTGGTGGCTCTTTTGCTAGTTCGCCGGTCCTGGGAGGAAACGGCATCCTCTATATTCCTTTAACTGCCGGTAATCTACTCGCTATTAGTCCCGACGGCTTGAAGGTATGGGAAGCCCCTTTAGGCGTCAACATCGAGAACCGCCAAACCCCTGCTGTGGGAGTTGACGGGACCATATATGTCGCGGTAGATAACAGACTCATGGCTTTAGACGTGGATGGGCAAGAATTATGGAGATATGTCCTTCCAGGTAATGAAGTAGCTGAAACCAGCCCGGCTATCGGACCAGAAGGGACTATTTTCGTCGGCTCCGTTGATGTTGGTGGAGATGCTGACTCTCTTTACGCACTTAACCCTGATGGCTCTCTCAAGTGGACTTATGTCATAGGCAGCAGACCAGGCAACCCCGCGGTTGCCCTTGACGGGACTATTTACATAGGAGCTAACGACAGGAAATTGCGGGCATTCAATCCGGACGGAACACTGAAGTGGGAGTTTGAGGGAGTGAAGCATGATTCAACCCCCGCGATTGCAGAAGATGGAACAATCTACGTGGGCGCCGGCGGAGATAACGTTTACCTTTTCGCCATCTCTCCCGAGGGGCAAGAAATCTGGAAGTTCCCCACGGATCTATTTGCCGGCGGCACACCTACGATAGGCCCAGATGGAACTGTTTACGTAGCGTCTTCAATCTTTAGCGGAAGTTTCCTATACGCGCTCACTCCTGATGGCACGTTAAAGTGGGAGCTTAAGCCAGCTGAACAGTTACAAGGAGTCGTTGGCGACCTTTGCGTGGATAGCGAAGGAACTATCTACTTCACGACCACAATGGATGGGCGCTTAAACGCCTATAGCTCTGAGGGAACGCTCAAGTGGTACTGGAATGTGGGCGTTGGTTCGGGCATCGGTCCTGTAGTTGGCGAGGGTCGAACTGTTTACATCGCGGTTGGCGCAGAATTGTTCGCACTTGGAGACGCGTAATAACACACCGCATTAGATTTTTGATTGTGGCTAGAACGTTAAGGAAAAGGGAGGTCCTATTGTGAGAATTGTTTGTCTGTGCTTTTACTTGTTGTAGCATTTGCGATTACCTCTTGTGGAGGGGGAGAAAAACTGCTACGCCCACAATGTTTCTGCAGTTTGGCAACGCTGGGCAGCTTCAGGAAACTCTGACGGGTCGCATGCCCACCTCTGAGAATCCTGGTTCCACTTCCGGGAGCTTTAGCGGGGGAGGGGGCTCACCACCTGAAGTTCCCGAAAAACCTCCTGAACTGCCCGGTTATCCACCCCTTGTCCTTTGGTACGATGACTTTATGGACTAGTATTGGTGGGTTTACGACCGTGTGGTGAGCATTTGGTTTGACTGCTATGTGACGATGGAAGAAATCCAGGAATTCGCGGAGTCTGAAAAGTTAACACCGTGGGTCATTGATTATTTCACCCCACTTGCTGAATGGCTGGTGGATTATCTTAGAAACTGCCCAGATTGGTGGTTTCTTCCCCCTGTCAGTCCTGACGTGCCCCCGGTAAACATAGTCGCAGGGGGTGAATTTGAGTACGAAGAGGGACGATTCACGGATCTAAATGAAGCTTTGGAACGTTTTCGTTCCGTGCCTATCGTTTTCAGCGCCACCGTTCGCATTGTGGGCCCTCCCCGTTGGATTTTCTAGCCCATTCCTCTGCCCGCGGGCGAATACTCAATCCCTGAGTCCCAACTAGTGATATATGCAGGGATGTCCTGAGCGGAATTTAGCCTTGTTAGTGTGGTAGGAGGGAGCTCTGATTGCCAACGAAGGCTAGCCCTGCCAATACGGATTATTGCAGGGGTGGTTGTGTCCTGAACCCTAACTTGGGATGAATCCCACCTGGGAACTGAGGAAGCCAATGGAATTAAAGAGAATCGGGCTGGCCAGACTCGAACTGGCGACCTCTAGTCCCCCAGACTAGCGCGCTAACCAACTGCGCCACAGCCCGCCACTAACAATTCTACCGCGCTGAGCACGAACCTTCAAGGGCTCACGCTATTCCCGCTTCCCAATTGATGGTTTTCCGATAAGCTTCGCGCCTTCGCGCTTTAGGCTCTTTATCCCGACTGGACTGCTTCCTCGCTTCAGATGCCTCCGCTCAAGTAAGCTAGCGAAGCGTTTGCGGGCGCCCCCATCCCCTTTGCTTAACCCTCCTTTTCCATCTTAAAGGGGCGATTCATCAGTGTAGCAATGGCGTCGCCAGGTTTCTTGCGCTCATAAATCACCTGATACACTTCTGAGATTATGGGAAGCTCTACCCTCTCCTCGCTACCCCTTGCGAATTCATAAACCGCTTTCACAGTTCTGATGCCCTCCGCGACCTCGCTTGTGCCCATTTCAATTTCATTAAGCGTTTTGCCCATCGCGAATTGCATCCCAGCTTGGAAGTTTCTGCTCTTCTCTGAGAAGCCGGTGACGATTAGGTCCCCCAGACCGCTGAGTCCAAAGGCGGTGTCAGTCTCCCCTTGGAAGAGCTTCACAATTCTCTTAAGTTCAAGGAGTCCGCGGGTAACGAGAACCGCCATAGCGTTACTGCCGAGTGACAACCCCCTCGCCATCCCGCAGGCTATGGCAAGGACGTTCTTCACTGCCCCGCAAACTTCCACCCCGATGGTGTCCGTGCTTGTGTAAATTCTGAGGTTCGGCGTTGACAACTTGGCTTGAAGCTGTCCCGCCAGGACAAGCTCCCTGCAGGCAAGCACGCTCGCGGTGGGCATACCACGAATTATTTCCCCGGACAGGTTTGGTCCAGAGATTTGGAGCCAAGTGACCCCGCCAGCCTTTTCAAGTTGCGGGATTACGAGGTTGCTGACAAGCTCGGTAGGATCGTAAAGGATTCCCTTGACTATTGATATTAACGGGACACCAGGCTCGGGCTTCGCGATTTCCCACGCGTCCACCAGGATGGGTACGAAATCGCGGATAAACTTGGAAGGGACCGCAAGGACAATCGCGTCCTTCTCAGCTATACACTCCGCAAGGTCGCCCGTGGCTCTTAGGGCGCTTGACAGACTGACGTCCGAATGATACATCGGGTTCCTGTGCTCCTCGTTGAGGACCTTGACTATTTCAGGCTCCCTCGCCCAAATTAGCACGTCATGGTCGGCGTTTGCCCAGATGTGTCCCAACGTTGTGCCAAAACTGCCTGCGCCAATTATACCGATTTTCATATGCTTATCCTTCCAGCGCGTCCTTCAATTTGGCTACGACGTAGCTTTGTTCATCCTCGGTAAGTCCGGGAAATATCGGCAGAGACAGCACTTCCGCGCCTGCCCTTTCCGCCTCGGGAAACGCGCCTTCCCTGTAACCGAGAAATCGCAAAGGTTCCATCAGGTGGAGGGGTCTAGGATAATGAACGATTGCCTCTACTCCCCGGTCAAGAAGACTCTGTAATATCTTGTCCCGATTGGGCACGCGAATTGTGTACTGATGATAGACGTGGTGGAAGCCTTCTCGTTGAGTTGGAGGGATGACCAGGTCGCCAATTGTGTCCTTGATCATCCGCGTGTAATTGTCCGCCAGGGTGCGCCTCTGCTCGTTCCACTTGTCAAGCATTGTCAGTTTAGCGTTGAGGAATCCTGCCTGAAGCTCGTCCATCCTTGAATTGAGGCCGCGGGTTGCGTGGTCATACCGCCCAACCTGCCCGTGGTTTCTTAGTCGGGTGAGGGCGTGTCCATAGTTGTCAAATCCTGTTAGAATGCACCCTGCGTCGCCAAGGGCGCCCACGTTCTTAGTGGGGTAAAAGGAGAAGCAGGCAAATTCTCCAAACGTGCCTACGGGTCTATCGCCTATGCGGGCGCCCATCGCCTGGGCGCAGTCCTCAACGACGAATACGTTATTCAGCATCGTTGCCTGTTGGCAGATTTGCTCCATATCCGCGGGATGCCCATAAAGGTGCACCGGTAAAATCACGGAGGTCTTGTTGGTAACCGCCCTTTCAAGGAGCGCGGGATTCAGTGAATAGGTATCAGGTTCAATGTCCACGAAGACTGGTTTCGCCCCAACCGCCAGTATCGCCTCAACGGTGGCAAAAAAGGAAAAAGGTGTAGTGATAACCTCGCAGTCGCGTCCAATGCCCGTTACCATCAGCGCAAGGGTGAGGGCGTCCGTTCCCGAGTTCACTGCGATGCATCGCTTGACCCCCATTAGCTCCTCTAGGCTTCTTTCAAATCGTCTTACCTCGTCGCCTAGGATATACCTGCCCGAGCGAATCACCCTTTCCGCAACGGAGAGTAGTTCCGCCTCAATCTCCTTATGGACCCTTTTCAAGTCAAGGGCTGGGACCTTCATTTATGCGCCTCCCGTGGCATTGAGCCAACCATTTTATCAGGAATCCAAAGCCTAAAGCGAGTGGTGAAGGAACGAACGGTCCCCAGGTTTCAGCCCTTTTCATCCCTTCAGCCATTTCCCCTTCCGGGACAATTCCACTTTCACCTTACCGCCCCTGCTCCTTCCTCAACCTCGCTAATCTTTCAAGGGTCAACACGGTGTCCGCTTTGAACGTTTCAGTATCTGTCCCCTTGAACGGGATAACCGCCACGACGCGCTCGTCGGAAACCTCAACCACTCTCCTGTCAAGAAGTTCCAGTTTCCTCAGCCAGGTCTTCTCCAGGAGTCTTCCCTCCGCCCGCGTATCCGACCCCCTCGCACCGCCCACGCCAACTTTCTCCCTCGTCACGTAGGTCGGAATCGTCCGCCTTCTTGCCCTTTTATCTACCGTGTCATCTTCTCCATCAGAAAGTTGCGCAGTGCCTGTTGCGACCGCCCTGTCCGCATCCGCAAAGGCGAGGATTAACTTTCTCTGCGCGGGGATGTAGGAAACCTGCGAAATGCCAGCCTCCCTCGCCAAATGTTTAACCCTAATCACGAAGAGCAGGTTCTCCGCCTCTTCAGGAACGTCGCCGAATCGGTCGGTCAACTCTTCGCGGATTTCATTAAGCTCTTCCACAGTTTCCGCATCGGCGATTCTACGGTAGAGCTTCATTCTAACCAGGGCGCTACTAACGTAATCCTCAGGGATGTAACAAGCCAGTGGAAGGTCAACCTGCACCGCAGTTCCTTCTTCCTTGAACGCAACCTCTCCTCTATCTATGAATTCCTCGGGCATGTTCTTCAAGCTCTCAATGGCGTCCTGAAGCAGGCTGAAGTAATAGTCCATTCCCACCGCCTCAATGGTCCCGCTCTGTTCGGTTCCAAGGATCGTTCCCGCGCCACGAATCAGCATATCCTGCTGTGCAATCTCGTAACCCGCTCCGAGGTAGGCGCAGTTGTAGATAGCTCGCAGGCGCTCCTTTGCCTCTGGAGTGAGTGCCCTCATTGGCGTGTGGAAAAAGTAAGCGAACGCCCGTACTCTGCTTCTGCCAACTCTTCCCCTAAGCTGATGCATCTGCGCAAGTCCAAGGTTTTCCGCGGAATCAACGATGAGCGTATTCACGCGGGGGATATCTAGCCCGTTCTCAATAATTGTGGTCGCCAATAGGACGTCAAAGGCGCCCATATTAAAAGCGACCATCATTTCTTCAAGGGTCTTCTCCGGGAGCTTGCCGTGTGCAATCCCAACCCTCAAGCCATCTACGGTTTCCTTGAGCCAATCCGCGACCCGCGTTATATCCTCAATCCTGTTGTGCAGGTAGTAAACCTGTCCACCCCGCGAAACCTCCTTGATAATCGCGTCCTTGATTAAGTGCTCGTTCCATTCGCCCACGTAAGTCCTCACAGGCTTGCGTTCCGGTGGCGGAGTTTCAATGAGTGAAATGTCCATTAGCCCAATCAGGCTCATTCTTAGCGTTCTAGGAATTGGCGTTGCGGTTAATGTGAGCACGTCAATATTCGGATACTTAAGCTTCAAGCTTTCCTTATGCTTCACTCCAAACCTCTGCTCCTCGTCAACGATGAGCAAGCCAAGGTTAGGAAACCGAACGTCTCCGGAGAGCCCTCGGTGCGTCGCTATGACCAAGTCCACCTGTCCGTTTCTAATGCTTTCCACGATGTCCTTCTGTTCCTTAACGCTTTGGAACCTGGAGAGCATTTCTACTCTGAATGGGAATGGGCGGAACCTTCTCACAAAGTTAGCGTAGTGTTGTTCCGCAAGAATGGTGGTAGGGCAGAGCATCAAAACCTGCTTGCCTGAGCTTACCGCCTTAAACCCAGCCCGCATAGCAATCTCGGTTTTACCGAAGCCCACTTCACCGCAGATCAGCCTGTCCATAACCTTGGGGCTTTCCATATCCCTTTCCACCGCTTGCCATGCTTCAACCTGGTCGGTTGTCAATTCGTAGGGAAAACCCTCAATAAACTCATCCATCCATCTTCCCCTGCCCTCAAAGCGGTATCCCCCTGACGTCTTCCTTCGCCTGTATAGCTTCAGGAGCCTAATGGCGAACTGAACCACCTCTTTTCTCGCCTTTTCCTTCACTTTTCTCCAGGTGGAGTGCGATAGGCTGGAGAGTTTCGGATTTCCTGGGGCTCTGTAAAGTTTCAGCCTGTCCAGTTGGTCAATGGGTACGAAGAGCTTTTCATCGCCCGTGTAGGCGATTTCCGCGTAAACTCTCTTTACGCCTTTTCCTTCTCTCTCCGTAAGACCCAGGAATTTGCCGATTCCGTAGTCAACGTGAACCACGTAACTGCCGAAACTCAGCTCTTCAGGCGTCTTAATGGCACCGCGTTTCCACACCTTCTGCGGACGCGTTGCCACTTCGGTGAGCTCGCCGAAAATCTCCAGGTCGGTTACGAGGACCAGGCGCTCCTTCTCAGTTTCAATCCAGAATCCCCTTGGCAGGGTTCCCTGCAGGACGTGAGCCTTCGTGCCCGTCTCCGCGAGAATCTCCTTCATCCTCTGGGAGAACTGGGTAACCACCATATGTCTCGCGGAGCTCTGGGTGATCGTGCTTGCCAGGTTTGAAGTTGAATACGGAGAAACCTGTACGTTTCCAGCCTTAGCGTCTACTATGATGAACGGGGCATCCTTCGGCGCGTTCAAGGAGAAAGCGTAGATTATTTCAGGATCCTTCCTTGTCCATTCAAACTCCGAATACGCTTCATCAAGGTTCAAGCCCTTGGCGATACTTCCTTCCGGAAGCAGGAAATAATCCTGAAAGCTCGTGAAGCTAAGCCCGCTTTCTCGCCATTCCGCGAATCTAGCTTCCCAGAATCTCCTAAAGGATGCGGTTTCATTGTCTATCAGGAGTGGCTCATAAAGGACCAACAGCGGGTTCTCCACCATATCCAGGATTGCTTCATTCTTGAGGCCACCCACCTCAACGTAGAAATCAAGTCTTGGCGTATTTCTACCTTCCTTAATCGCTAGCAGGTCTTCCGCCACCACTGATTTCAGGAGGGAAAGGGAAGTTTCGGAGACGCCTGAATCCGCCATCTTCTCGTAAGAATTTAGCTGGCTCTCAATGGTATCAATTAGCCACTCCTTGTCCCCCAGGCTTTCCAGTCGGCTCTTTGGCAGGATAACGGTTTCGTTTAGCGTCTCTGTGCTCCTCTGGGTTGTCGGGTCAAAGCTTTTTATCTCTTCAATCTCATCGCCGAAGAAGTCAAGCCGAATAGGGTAGTAGCTTCCGTAGGGAAAAACGTCCACAATCCCTCCTCTGCGGGCGAACTCGCCTTTTCTCGTCACGATCGCCTGATGCTCGTAACCGAATCTGGCGAGCCTTTCACAAAGCACATCAATTGGGATCCTGGCAATTCCATTTCCCCCAGCTTCCGCTTCAAGGGCGACTCGCTTCAGTTTGAGATAGGCGTTCTTCACCACGCTTCTGCCAACCGTTCTCCTGAAAAATGCTCTAAACGGACAGAAGATTACCGCGTTCTTAGCAGTGAGCAAGGCTTGCTGAACCGCTTCCTGGGTTTCCTTTAGGTCGTTTTGCCCGCCCTCCCATTCAAAGAGGTTGTGAGGTTCAGGGTCGGGGTAGAAGAAGGCTTCAGGCACTTTGAAGGGTGTATCCCCATTCTCCTCGTTCTCGCCCAATATCCTTCTGACGTTGTCAAAGTAGGCTAGAGAGGATTGTGCGGCTTCATTGTTCTCGGTGGCGAAGAAGATGATTCCTCCTCTAATTCTTGATAATGCGTCTAGCCAGAAGTAGGCGGATGAACCCGCAAGTCCCTCCACTGCCAATTCTCGTCTTTGCCTTCGCCGCTGGTTGGGGTGCCTGCCCACAGGGGCTAGCTCCCCTTCGCGGAGGACTCTCCCCGCGACTTCCTCAAAGTATTTTCTCAGCTCCCGAATCATCTAAACCCTTAGTTTATCAAACTCTCCAGTCCCTCCTAAGCTTACAGATAGGGGGAACCCTTCGGCATGCTCAGGGTGAACCCTTCGGCATGCTCAGGGTGAACCCTCCACTACGTTCAGCACATGCCCTTCAGGGTGCACCCGCGTACTCCTTGAGGGACTACCCGGGGCACCCTCTGTCCCGAGTCCCCTGGGCTGACTAGCCCCGCTCAGCAATCTGGATCACGGGCGTCCCCGCCCTGGCGCGCCAACTTAATACACATTCACCGAGTAGGCGGGACCCAGCGGAAGGGCGGGTAAACTTTAGTCCCGCAGAGAATGTCAGTGTAGGGGCGGTTCAAGAACCGCCCGTGGAATGGGCAGGTCGTGACCTGCCCCTACAGGACGTCCTAAAGGAACTGGAGGCACCCGCCCGCACAGGAATGGAGGGTCAAGGACCCTCCCCTACAAG